>Ga0209489_101096_pt1 | contig 55133 bp, 20 predicted proteins | sample SiratrowhiteBW_FD_187527 | JGI IMG/M metagenome (GOLD analysis project Ga0209489, IMG submission 187527) | Root nodule microbial communities of legume samples collected from California, USA - Siratro white BW (SPAdes) (version 2) | ecosystem: Host-associated > Plants > Roots > Nodule | place... | reverse complement strand
ATAATTAATTATAAATTAAGTTCATAATATTATTGTAATATATTATATAATTAAATTATTATCTTAATTTTTAATTTTATTATTATTTTTATAATTTTATTAAAATTATTATTATTAATAAATATTATTATTGTTACATTATAATTAATTATATTATTTGATTATTATATAAATATATATTTATATATTAATAATTAAATTAATTATTTTAAAATCTTTTATAAATATTTTTTTAAAATTTTTACTTAGAGAAAGTGAATAGTAAAAGAATTTTCTTATTTTTAATTTTTTAATAACTTTTTACTCTTTCTTTTTAAGACTTTTTTTTTATTCCGTCCGTCTTCATAAATCTGTCTTATCAAGCAAACAGACCCTTAATATTATATTTAGACAAATATTTTAAACATTGATTTTATTATCATTGGTTCACCAACAAACTTTTTTTTGTAAGATCTGAAATGTTCTTCTGTCATATAATTTTAAAATGGAAAATAATAAAAAAAATCTAAATAAGTTACAATTATTTATTCTTTATTTTATTAAAATTTTATTTCTTTAAAATTGATTATCTAATCTTTCTTTTAGATTAGAGCTTGATAAACGATTTGTACTTAAAAAATACATTATTAAGAAGATAAAACTTAAAAGATCAAGATAATCCAAATATCCTAAGTATTTAACTTTTTTACTATTAATTTAATCTCTCTTTCTTCTCTTATGTGAGATTCCAAATTAAGGCGAAGTCTTGACGACGCACGATATGAAACTCTGCATTTATATTAGTCCAATTGAGACCTTGTGATCTTGTAATGTTTTAAATTTGTTGGCTAGTAGTTATGCTAATGTCAAATAAGATGAATTGTTTATAATATTAATTTAAATTTGAAATTTGATTTAGAGATATGAAATGTATTATTGTTGGACGTATGTATGTGTTAAAATATGATTATATACTTTGATGTATGGTTGTTTGAAAATTGGAGTATGGTTATAGAGTTCTAGCATACTATATGGTAATATTTGGAGCCTAATTGGTATTTTGGGGTACGTTAAACATAGTAAGTGTTTCTGTTTCTACCTATATTATTTTTGAAATATTTGATTTTCTAATATTACTCAAGCATGGTTCAAATCATAAATTATCATTATATCCATTACTTAATGTCACTCATCTATTAACATGAATGCTTAAGCAATAGAGCATATTACTCAAGTTGTTATAACTTAAGGTTTGGGTCAGGGAGATGTGGAGTTAATTTTCTCTTATTTAGAACCTTCAACATTTAAGGAAAGCTATGATTACTCAAACGTTATAAGATGTGATGATGCACCATGTTATTTATAAAATTTGTTGGAGTATGTAATAAGAATTTTCTTAAAAGCAACAATGTGATTATTCTAGTGATGTAGTAAAAGGGGTAAAATTGTTCTGGAAAATGTTAGAATCATATTTGTTAAAGTATGAAGGTATCACTTAAGTAATAGGTATCACTTAAGTAATGTGAAAGTGAAGAATTAAGAGATAAGATAGATTAAACTAATTTTTTCTTTCTAGAACATGTGTCACTCAAATTGTAAAAGATATTTCATACAATAAAAATATTTTTATCACTATAAAAAATTTTCAATTTATCTATAAATTATTACACACGGATTTTTATCTTTAGGTAAATTTAACATTAATTACAGATTTTACCTACGGATCTATTACATACGGATTTTATCTACTGAAAAATTTGTAGATAATTACGTATGGATTGTAATGCGTAGGTAAATCTAATATTACATATGGGTTTTACATACAAATTTTATCTACGAAAAAAATTGACTAAGTAGTTACGTACAAATCTTAAGGTAAATCTCATATTACCTACGAATCCTAATCCATAGGTATATCTTATATTACCTACGGATTTTACATACAAATTTGCTACTTACGGATTTTTCTGTAGGTAATTATCTATAAATCCAAATCTATATATAATTACATACGGATCTAAATCTTTAGGTATTTACTTAGGAATTTTTTGTATATAATATTAATAATTAATTTTATTAAAATTATTATTATTATTCTTAATATTATTACTAATAATAATAATATTATTAATAAATAAAAAACAAAAGAGATGGAATTTTGAGTTCATTTTAAAATAGACTGTAGAACAAAAAATGAATAAAACTCAATTCATTAAGGAGTACAATCAGAAAAATAAAATTATTTGACTGAAACCCAATTTAATAGAGGTTCATTTAGGAAAAATAAAATAAAACAGTTGTGACTCGGTCAAATAAGAGTCCGTCCAGAAGACTAAAACAATTTGACTAAGGCCTAACCCATTAGTAGTGTCAAAAGAAAAAATGATGTTTTGTTATCTGCACTTGTCTCTCTATTAACTGTTGCTTTCATTCTCTCTCATTAGTGCATGAAGTATTTCCTCAGAGTATTCATTTGTATGCTCTCTCTCACTCAGGGTTATTATGTTTTGGGATATTCAAAACTTTGTGCATTCTCTTTTTAATAAATTTTCTTCCCAAATTTTTTTGAGTATCTCACGTTCTTTCTTCAGCTCACCATATATACAGAGAAATTTTTACATACACAGTTTTTTTACAACAAGTGAGAAAGGTATCATAAAACTCGAAAGGTTTTACGGCCCGATTATACAATTTGGAGGAACATAAGTGAAAGGAAATATAGAAGGAAAAAGGAAAAATCTCTTTGTAAGGTCTTCAACGGGTACATCCTATATTCATCTTTGAATTATTTGATGTGTTTGATGTGTATTTGCTACATGATTTTGTGCTATATTTAACCTAGATCAATGATAATGTCAAATGTTAGATGTTTTTGCACTTTACTATTAAATTGACATTGAATTTTGGAAATATGTAAATTACACTTATGGGACTATTGTTTTAAGCACAACCTCATACCTATTTCATTTTTAATTGCGTCTTCTGATAGATTGCTGCTTGAATCACGTACTTGTTGGGAAATTGCTACTCTTTGTCATAATCTCAATCTCAATAATACTATAAAATATAAATTAATCAAAAATTCTAAATCCTATGAGAACCCTTGTAAATAGAGAATCAAAACCCTTACTAATTAATTATCGAGTTTACATACTTATGATGATTCTCAATTATTACAATAGTTACTAAGTGGCACCACATCAACCTTAAAAGAAGTTGTCTTATACTAATAATAGTATTGTTGGAACATACTTTTATATAAATCATAATTTAATATCTAAAGTTAAGAGATAGTGTTTACGCGTTTCACCCTATCATTTATATTTATATTCTTATAAACATAATTTGTGTTTTGATTCTTTTGCAAGTTTTACTATTCTTTTTTTTTCTAACTTTCTATGTTAAGTTTTTATCTAACAGAATTCACTTCCAAAAAAGTTAGGAAAACGTTTCTTCATATCACATTGAACATTTGGCACTTGTTTTTATTAATAAAATATTATATATTAATGAAATAATAATATATTTTGATATTAAATGTGTATGGAAAGTGGACTGTAATATTAAAATAACACCACCCTAAAAGTTATGCAGTACTAAATCATTTTCTATTAGAGTAAATTTATTTTGAGATTCATGTTTTAAAATTATACCCATTTCACACCTATTTTTATAACAAAATAACATATTTTAATTAAATAATATTATTTTCAGTTATTAAATGAGAATAATTTACTGTCAAAGAGTGACAATCTATCACTGTTGTTTCTATTTAGAAAAAAGTTACTTAAATATTTTCACCTCAAAAACCAAAATTTTTTAACACAATTCCTTGATTAAGGTTTGAGATTCGATCTCCTACTTCGGTATGTGAAATCGCAATTAAAAATATTAGCGTATTCTAATTTTTTATATTAAAATTTTACCTAACCAAATTTACCTCAAACACTGTGTGAGGAAATTTGACTGCACGTAGACTTGTTTCTATCATAAATAGTTGATTTAATAAAAGGTTGCGTAGACTTACTGTTTGAGGTGCGTAGACTCACTTTCCTCTGAAGTTTTCATCAAGTTATGTTTTCTTACTTTAATCACTTTATAATAAAGGGGAAAGATAATTTATTTCTTTAAATTTAATTTTTAAATTGAATCCAAATTTCTATTGTTATGAAATTTTAACATTGTTTTTAGACAAATATTTTAAACATTGATTTTATTATCATTGGTTCACCAACAAACTTTTTGTAAGACCTGAAATGTTCTTCAATCATATAATTTTAAAATGGAAAAATAATAAAAAATCTAAATAAGTTACAATTATTTATTTTTTATTTTATCAATATTTTATTTCTTTAAAATTGATTATCTAATCTTTTTCTAATATTAGAGATCGATAAACTATTTGTGGTTATAAAATATATTATTAAGAAGATAAAACTTATAAAATCAAGATAGTCCAAATATCCTAGTTAGAGTAAGTATTCAACTTTTTTTTGCTATTAATTTAATTTCTTTTTCTTTTCTTATATGATTTTCCGAATTAAGGGGAGGTGTTAGATGACGTACGATATGAAACTCCTCATATATATTAGTTCAATTGAGACTTTGTTCATATTTTAAATTTGTTGGCTAGTAGTTATGCTAATTTCAAATAAGATGAATTATTTATAATATTAATTTCAATTTGAAATTTGATTTAGAGATATGAAATGTATTCTTATTGAATTGATGTATGTATTAAAATATGATTAATTATATACTTTGATGTATAATTGCTTCAAAATTGGAGTATGGTTATAAAGTTCGGGCATATTATGTAATAACTTTTTTGAACCTAATTGGTACTTTTGGGTATGTTAAACATAGTATATGTTATTGTTGACATTCTACCTATATTATTTTTTAAAATATTTGATTTTCTAATATAACTCAACGGTCTATTAAATAATGAATTATCATTATATACATCACTTAATGTTAAATAATGAATTATCATTATATATATATATATATATATATATATATATATATATATATATATATATTAATGTGGCTCAAACATTAATATTAGTCTAACATTAATACTGTTCAAGCATCAGTATGAATGTTTAAACAATAGTATATATATTAATTAAGTTATAAATTGAAGTTTGATGAGATAAATGTTAAGTTAATTTTGGTAAGAATTTTGATTGTGATCAATCTAAGTAATTATGGTGAACAACAATCAAAAGATGATGTCATTTAAGAGAAAAATTTGCAAATATCAATTGAAAAAATATTGACAAATAAAATCAATCAATATCAACTAAAAAATCAATAATATTAATATTTTTAATTATTAATAATTATTTAATATTTAAATAATTTTTGGCCTTATTATAATTGAAATATTTATCCATTCAAAAACATTAAAACTTTAATATCTATCTTGATGGCCATGTTACAAATAATAACACTTTCTCTATCAAATTAATGCAAATCCAATGTAATAATTGAATTATCTACCCTTGATAAAATATCTAATTATAATAGATAACTTTATTATTTAGTTTACTTATTAGATAAAAGAATAATTAAATATCTAATTAGTTCACTGAACGAACATTTAAAAGTCAAACTAAATATCAATAATTGAAATAATATAACGTGGTGAGAGTTTTAAAATCATAATTTAGATGTTATGTAAGATGTTTGTACCTTAAGAAAAAAATCAATAATTAAATTAAAATTTTGTAATAAAATATTGATGTTTAAAGAATATCTCTTATATTGTTGGTGATAATTTTTTATCCATCACCATTGTTACTTTATACTATTTTGATATAATAAAAATGAAGGATTTCATCTCACATAATAATCCTATGTTTTAAACACCTTAAAGACATATGAAATGAAGTCGTTAGTGATAAAAGTGAGATGCCAATTCACCATATCCTTAACATTGGTTTATATAAAAATAATTGACCTACGTTATTGGAAAAGATATATGTTTTACTTGCAATTTTTATAAACCTTAGTTATTATAAGCTTTTTCCCATGCAATAAACCTATTTTTGTCCTTATTGTCTTCTATTCATGTTCTGACATATGAAGTTTCACATAGAGACATAAAAACATAATATAAGATAACAAGGACAAACAAGGATATTATAAGGGCAAAATGTAACATATTTGAAGTTCAATAGTTAATAAAAATATCATAATTTAAAGAGTGCTTACTTCGTATCAAAGCCCTTGTTAATCAACTTTCTACACTTGGAAAAACCACATAAAATTTCAACTGAAAGCTTAATTCTTGTTCAAAAATTTAAAAGTATAATAAGCTCTCTCATCATCTTTTTGTAAAGCTTATGCAGACAAAGTTAGTAACCCAAGATTCTTAAATTGATTTTGATAATCGAAACTTACTAGGATTCTAATTCGTATTTTCGAGGTTGAAGAAATTGTAGAGATCATTCACATACTTACTATAGAAACTCTATTTAATATCATGTTTGCTCTAAGTATGATCATATTATATTAACATGCTACAACTGTGCAATATCAATAATCAAACAGTGGAAATTCCAACTGACCTTAATAATGTAACCAATCTAATTTATCTTAGTAAACTTCATATTCACAATTGAATGATAATCCTTATCAGTGGAATCTATAGTAGTTCCTCCTAGTTGCAATTACAATAGGAACAATTGTATAATGAACAACCTCAAGTTATAGTTCTAAATTTTGATTTTTCATCACTCTCAACTTTTCAAGTGATTCCTATTAAACATTTAGCATAATTCTCCATCTTAGATACTCCACTCTCACAACATACAAAACTATATTCAACCACTTTCCTTTTTATGTTGAACCATCCAAAAGAACTTTATTAGACACTAATATATCTTACTTATATCTTATATAACTCTCATATTAGATCATTTTAGCAGGTTCCATATGCGCGGGTACCCAAACTCTATGCTAAACTTTATTTACTCTTATTATTAAATGCTTAGCTTGATTAGTTCCTAACACTCAATTAGTTTAAGTTCTCGACCATTATATTTAAAACATGGATTGTTTTCCTACTTCAAGACATTTTTAATCAAATTCACCTTATTCCAATAATATATAAACTTGAAATCACAATCTTTTTATGATCTCACTAATTTCTATGTCACGGGTAAAATAATTCTTTTAGACTTTTAGTCCCATAATCTGTCATCCTATTTCAAAGGAAAACCTAATCTATGATGGGATATATTGTACTCGAAACATTTTTGAGTGTCAAAATTTTTAGTAACTAATCAATTTCTACTTTAACTCTAGAAAAATCTACTTTTATCCATTCACCCAAGTAAGAAGGTTAATCATAATAGTCTAATTGTAATTACCTCCTTGGAAAACCTTTACATTGTCATTTTGCTACGATCCACTAGATTTAAACAACTCTTGGTATTCATGATATTGTTGGGATATTTCATTGAAACATGTCCTATACTTTGATTTGATCCACTAAATTCCCTAAGTTAATATTACATACCCAATAATTTGTATATCCACAATTCAAAGTTTCTACTTACCCTTAGGTGTTCTTCATGTGCCTCCTGAGAACAAGATAGACAAACATGGCATTTAAACTATTATACACTTAAAAAGTTTATCAAAAATCTATACACAACTTAAATCCTTCATCTTTCAACTATTTTCCATCAAATCACCAATTTCATTTTTAGTTTAACTATTCCATTGGAGCCATCTCATTGAGGTATTATTGAAATAGCCTCACTCCAAGCATCTTATCAAAGGAAAATTCTATTCCCATCTTGGAAGGTCACCCTAACACCTCATCTAGAAATGCATATGTAATTCTTTGCACTATAGATATATTGTTTATCTAACTCTCACAGTTGACCTTTATTAGATCGTGAAACAACTAACTCTAACTTGTAACTTACTCCATAGTTGTTGTGTGAATATCTATTCTATATGTTAGAATATTATAATTAGAGAAACAAATCAGTAGAATATCATAGATCATCAAGAGAATACCAGAAAATATAAGTAAGAATATCAAAGAGATAATTAAGAGAGTATCAAAGAAACAAATCAGTAGAATATCAAATATAATTAAGAGAATATCAATAATAATATCAGAGATAATAAAAGGAGTTTCAAAGAATATCAATAGAATATAAGAGAATATCAAATGTATTTATTTAGAATAATTTCTATATTTAATTTCCTAGAATTTTATATTAAGTAAGCTATTATAAAAAACTCTATATAGAATATGTATTAGAAAGATTTTGTTTTTCACAATTAAATATTTTAGACAAGCAATTATAGTTTCAATTTGTTTATTAAACACTATATTGTGAACAATCTATGAGATCATATGTGATACAAATATTATGCAATTATAGGTTCAATTTGTTTATTAAACACTATATTGTGAACCATCTATAACATCATATGTGATACAAATATTATGCAATAATATTTTCAGTTTTATTCTATGATTTAATTTCATTTTAAATGATTTTCATATAATTTTGTTGATATAAAGATCATGTCTTCTATTTTAAATTTTAAATGATTTTATAAATTATTTATTTATGTTAAATATAGATTTATTTTATTTCCAATAATATATATATATATATTACATAATTCTATATATAAATATTAGTTTAAATACCTGCACATAGGTGCATGAGTGTCTACCTTGTTATTAGGATAATAAAAAGTAAACAATTAATTTTTATTATAATTATTAAAATCAAAATTTTGATTAAATTTTATAAAATATATATTCATAAAAAATAATTATAAAGTAAATAATTTTATTATAAGAGAACTGTTTTTATTATAAATAGTTAATTGAAATTGATAAAGAGTTACAAGATGTAAAAGGTAAAATAATAAAATAAATTATATTGATAAGGGTATAATTGGTTACTTAAAAACAATTACAGAGCACTTATAAATAGAATATTTTTTTTAATAGTAGTTATAGATAATAATTATAATATAAAATACATTGTTAAATTATATTTTTTTAATAAAATTAATTATAAAATAGATATTTTTTAAATAAATATAATATTTTTTTATTTATTAAAGGGTAAACCTTTTTCGTTTGAAAAAGAATATTATTATTATTATTATAATTATTGAAATGAAATTATATTATTAAATTATAAAAATATATTCATTAAAAAATTATAAAAATAAATATTTTTTCTATGTAGGTAATTTTTTATGGTGTTCTTTTATTGTGAATAGTTATTTAAATTTAAAAAAAAAGTAGTTACTTAAAAGATAAAATCATGTACACAAAAAATAGGTGTATTCATAAATAATATAGTCAGGTAGTTTTGTTTTGAATTTCTTTCTTATTTTTTAAATAATTTGATTTATTAATTTAAATAAATAATTTATGATATTTAAAATTTAAATTGGTATATAAATTAATTTTATCCATAATAAAATATTACTTATAATATAATTTGACTATTCAAAGACTCTTTCTTCAACCTTCAAAGTGAAGAACTTAAAGATTTTATTCTATCTTAGCTTTATAAAATATTAAAGCTTAAACTATTCAAACTTTTAAAGTTAATTAATGACCTGGTAAAAAGAAACGAATGAATGACTATGGTTTATTATTATATTTAATATTATATAATATAATATTTATTTTTTAGTTAAACTAAATTTTAAATTATTATTAATAATATAAATGAATCATGATTTGAGAGTTTCCTGTTTTAAATTTTACCCCCCTAATAAATATTCCTGGTTCCTTAACCTTCACAAAATCCAAGATTTTGAGAGTGGGAGAAACGTTTGCTTGTTACCGCCAAAACTGCAAGTTTCATGCCCTAGTTCAAAAATTCTCCCGCCTTCTTTGTTACACCCTTTTTAACACAACCAGTTCATCACCATCTCTTTTCCTCGTTTCGTCTGATCTGATCTGAGAGTAACAAAAGATGGCGGGGAGACAATCCAAGGTCAGAAAGCCAGAGGTGTTTGGGAAGGGAAAGGTCACTCCTAATCAGATTGCTTTCATAGTCGACCGATACCTCTGCGACAACAACTTCTCCTCCACTCGCTCCACCTTCAGAACCGAAGCTTCTTCCCTCATCGCTAATTCACCCATTCACGAGGTATCCCTGCAGCCCATTTTTCTGTAACTGCATGTGTTTGTATCTTCTTTTCCCCTTTTGTTTTTGCGCCCTCTTATGCAGATTTGACTATTGGAACTTCGTTTTTTTAGTCTTAAAGTTGGGTTTTTTATTATTTAGATTTTTGCTCTCTATTTTTCCCATCCCTTTTGTTTTTTCTCAGCTCTTATGAATATTTAAGCATCTGGGTGGTAATTTTTTGTTTTAATTTTTACTTTTTTCTCTGTTTAGATATAGATTTGTTCAAGTGGGTATTTTAGGTTGACGGAAAATTTGGGTTTTTTAGGCGCCGAAGTCTTTGTTGACATTGGGGGAGATGTTGGATGAGTATATCTGCCTGAAGGAGCAGAAAGTGATGTTGGATCAGGAGCGGGTTGTTATGGAGCAAGAGAAGAACCGGGTTCAGATGTTGTTGCAAGGTATGCAGAATGTAATGACGGCTTATAATGCTAGTGGAAACCTCTCTACTCCAGCGCCTACTGCAAAATCTGCAGTTGTAGCCATTACTCAACCCACGTATACTCTCAAATCTCAATCAGGTAAAACCTTTGCCCTGCCTTAGCTGTTTTTCTTAATATATGAGCATGTTGTTTGGAAATATTTTTTTTTTCTTGGAGAAATATGTAAGTTCTGTTGGGAATTCTCTACTTGATTGATTAAACAATACTCAAACATATCAGTAAATAAAGGCGACTAATTGTAATTGTATGCTAGGAGCCTTCAAGTTCGGTTTCTTACCCAGATTTTGATTAGGAAGAGTGATATAGAATCATAGATATCAAAGTAGAGGAGAGTGAAGAGGTGTGATTTACTTGATTGTTTTGCATTTTGTTGAGCAAATCAAGCATGTCTTTTTGTTCATTAGATATTTTTGCTGTTATCATAAACTTGTTTAAGCTAGGAATGAGCATACCCAATTATATGTTGCTTAATAACAGTTATCAACTGCCTTAAGGATTGGATCCGAATGTAATTGATTAAAACCTTTAAGAACCATGTTGCAATTTGAAGTCGTATTTGTCCACCGAGATGTGCTCGGTTGTGTAGGTGAAAAGTCAAGACTGGTGGTTGGAAATTTGGAAAGGAAGGTAGTTAACCTTTGCATGGTTAAGCATGGTTCTCCATTTTCCACCGTCTCATTTTCCACTAGTTAAACCATAAAGGCCATTTCAGGCTATGTTAGTGACTTATTGACCTTGCTGACTGTTTTTGTCTTAGGAATTCATACATCTGTGCAAAGCAAATCAAATACACTGCCATTGCCTCAATCTAGCAATTCAAATGCTGGGAGTGGAAACATCTCAACGCAAACACTGGCTGTATCTGACAGGAAGAGAAAGGATACTAAAGCTGTGGATGATCCTTTGACTGCTAAAAAACCTCGTGGTAGATCATCCAGTAGGAAAATTGTTATCCAAGGTATGGTTATCTCAACTTGGGCATGTGATAATTATTGGGTAATCTAAAGAAATCATCATATGCATTTTGCTTTATCTCTACTCTCAGGTCAAACTGCTCTGCAACAAGCTGATAATGCTGTCAATAATACAATGGTAGCTCAGCCTTCTGCCATTCAATCTTCATCTGGGAACTGCATACCCAGGGCCTCACAAGTCCAGGGATCCAATGTTGCTAAATGTTTATTCAACCAGTCTACAACTTCTGTTCCAAGTAATTCACCAGTTCCAAAGACACCTCCTAGAACAAAATCTTCTCAGAGTGATACACATATATCCCCTGCTGAGATTTCTTCAGTAGCGGTTACACCCGGTTGTTGCACTGTAATTTCAACGAAGAGAGTTATGGTCAGCCCTGCAAAACAGATGGCTTACATAGAGATGAGTCGTTGTATTTCTCCTGTCAAGACAAATGCAGAGAAGACAAGTAAGAGGGATCATGTTAGAAGCAGGTTGAACTTTGATGCCGCTGATGTGCCTGGGAGCTTGGACAATCCATTGTCCAATGAGATTTCTACATCTAAGTCTGAAAAGGAATTGGACATATTTGACATTGATTTTCCTAACTTCGATGCCTTAGGGATGGACTTCTCCTTCACAGAAATGTTAAATGATCTAGATTTTTCTTGTGAAGGCATAGATTTTTCTTGCCATCCAACGCCAAGTCCTTCACTGGATAATGCTTCAGGGTATTGTTTATTGCTGAAGGTCCTACTTTGTTATCAATCCCAACTCTTCTATCTGACGTACTGTTGTTTAACAGGTCATCTCATGAATACAATGATAATCATGCTACACCTGAATTTTCAACTGTGGCTGAAGTTCTATGTGAGAAAGACATGAAAGTACTAGGTAAAAAGACTAACTCTATTAGTTTTATAAGTCAAATAGATCATAATTTGCTGAAAAGCTTTCATATTGCAGGCCCTGATTGTTTGTCTGCAATGAAATCTGTCACAAAAAGCATAACAGTTATAAGCCCTGGTGATTTTTCTTTTCAATCTTTCTGTTCATTTTTACAGAAGTTTTCCATTCGTATAAATTTTCCTTACTGATAAGTATTAGCATGTTTTATAACATGTCCAGAGAAAAATCATCAGCAGTCTGTGGATCAGGAAAATTGTACATAAAAAAGTGACTCTTTGAAGAATGACTCTGCCTGACTTGTTAACGCGAGTCATTGCAGGAGATGTTTATATCTCTTGTTCCAAAGAATTGTTCGCTGACGTTGCACTTAATTTATGATGTAACTTGCTATTCATTTATACCTTTCAAGCTTAACCTATTTGGTCAAGCTTAAAAGTGATTGTAGATAGCTTCCTCCTTTGTTTTGGTTTATTACAAGGATTAATCTTATTGAGGATACATTTAGATGTCAATTATAGTTATCGGCCTAGCATTGAAGTCCAAGTCATTTAAGCAATTTCTGGTTCTATGTCGTGACAGTTGAACTTTCATGTAAAAAGAGGGAGGGGGAAGACCAATTATGCTGGGATTTAAATTTATCAGGAATCATAAAATTGATTACCATGATTATACTCCTTTTGTACCTGTTAACTGTTGCTGAAAAACAAGATAGTGATTGATAAATTTTTTCACTAGTTCTGGTCCAAATTATTTAAATGATGTTTCTTCTATCCTAATCATTCACTACTTTTAATTTAGTTGTGGTAAGACATTGGTACATTTATGTCAAGTTTCATCCACTCTAATAACTGAAAGGCTCATCTAAATTCAGGTAACTTGTCTTGCCGCTTGAAAAAGTTCCCAGTGTTTTGGTCGTGTTACATATACCCTGGTCATCTTGAGTTCTCATTGAAAGCATTATGTAACAGTTTTTTCTAAGATACAAAATTGATCATGTCGAAGCATTTTACGTGATTTTGTGTCATTACAGACACGAGGATTGAAATTAACTGACATGATTGCTTCTCTTACCACAAATAAAACCAGAATGGACAAAATTATATCCAATTTGAAACATGTCAAATATAAAAGGTTTTTGTTCCAAATAATCTGAAGATTGTTGGCATTAATTTTTTTCTTTGCATCAAAGAAGGAAGGGAAAGGGAGATGAAATGAGTCTTTCTTTAAAACCACATGACTGTATTGCTTTAGAAGTTCTGATTTGGGATAATCTTCATGCACAAAGTCTATGCTTTCGCATTAACATATCATTTAAGCCAAGTACTTTTCCACCTTCTCTACCTCATCTACGCTCCCAATGTATAGTGGCACACGTTGATGAATCTGTCCATAAAAGATAAAAGAATGAGTAAGACTATGCAATATAGCACTTGCCACAAACTTCGAAAGCGTTTAGAGACATAAAAGTCCATTTGTACTCACCTCCACCGGTTGAATGTCCAGTATTCTCTGATGGCCATCTGAACCTTTTCCACCAGCCTGTTCTACAATGAAGCTCATAGGAGCACATTCATACAGAAGCCTGAGCTTCCCATTTTTGCTTTTTTTGTCTCTGGGGTACCCGTAAATGCCACCATATAGTAGTGTCCTGTGGAAATCTCCAACCAAGCTACCAATGTACCTTGCAGAATAAGGCTTCCCACTAGGACCAGGGTCCTTGAGATCATCAATGTATTTCTTTAACTTGTCATCCCACAACTGATAATTCCCTTCATTGAAAGCATAAATTTTGCCTGCTCTAGGTATCTGGAGGTTTTCCTGAGTCAAAACGAATTCTCCATACATAGGGTCCAGTGTAAACGCAAACACTCCTTTTCCAAGTGTGAGAACAAAGATGATTGAGCTAGAATACATGCAGTAACCAGCTGCAAGAAGGTTGCTTCCAGGTTGGCACACGTTCACAACACACCTTTGTTCTGTTGTGCCAAGCTGCAAATTACAATATGCATAACGTTAAGGGCTGAATATCACTAACAATCCCATTGAAAATGGAATTCTTTTATTCTTCCTTGATAAAGTATAAGGCAGGGAGGAGGATGGTTGTTACAAAATCTTTATGGTAGCATGTTTTCCACTCGATTCACTGCCACTTTTTTTCTTAAGCCTTGTTAGGCACAATATTATAACAAGATTAATGAAGCACACGAAAGCCAAAAATCGAGCAATTTTTCAGTTTTCTTTTTAGCTAAATCTAATTATCCATAGCTACTAAAATTTCCAAGATGCATGAAGGTTACATTTTGTTCGGGCCGTTGTCAACCCTTTGATTAACTAAATGAAATAAACCATGGAATACTTACTGTGGGGTCATCACCAATGTCAGCAAGACATTCATCATTGGGGCTGTATATTCCAAAAATGGACCCAGTTGACACTGCAGCATCAATATTGGATGACCCATCAAGTGGGTCAAACACAACAATGTAGTTGCCAGAATAACTCTCTTCAACTGCCACTGGAACATCCTCTTCCTCTGATGCTATTATTCCTGTCCTCCCACTTGACCTCAAGCAGTTTGAGAAAACCTGATAAATGCAAAAACAATACCTTGGTTGTTAAGCATAGCTTACCTAAATAAAGCCTTCACATTCAAGGGCCCATAAATTTGCTTACAAATATTCACGAACAATCCCTTGTAGTCTAGTCCTTTAGGATACATCGATATGTTTTTACCATTTTAACTTGGGAAAATCAAACCCACTGAATTGAACCATACATAACTCTAGAAAGAAAAACCGAAGGGGTATTGTAATTGCAACACTGACCTCATTTGAAACAACATCAAGCTTTTTCTGGTCTTCCCCTTGAACATTCACAGCTCCTTGAACCCCAGTGAGGTTGGAAATGTTGGCTCTTTGCACCAAAGAAGCAATCTGTTTGCATGCCATGGAAATACTAGACAGCACAATAGTGAGTTCTGCATCAATCACTCCAGCTTGCTCTTGCTTCAGCAACCAGCTAGTTAGTGTTTGAAGCTCGTAACCACTTCTTTTCTTCGTTTCTGTGGTTGCTTCCCCTACAGCCATGCACCTGACTCCAGACCCACCCACATGCCTTCTCCTGCTACTTGAACTAGAAAGCACTGATTTGGTGTCAAAGACACATACTTGGAAGGGGCACAGGCGTGAGGGGGAACAAGGCTTTGAGATAATCAACTGGGAGGATGCTGTTGCTGCTGCCATTGCAACCATGGTTGATGCAAAGTTTTATTTTTTTGGTTGTTGATTTTAGCACTATGCTGCTAGTGGTGGTTACATGGATTGTGTTCTAAGGCACTGATGAGAGCAAGAGATTGTGAGGCAGGGAATGATTTATGATACCACTGGTCCCACTTATCTTCTTCATATAGTTTTCCTTTTTGTGATTGTGATTACATGCTGATACCATTTGCAGTGCCACGAGGGATACTTGTATTTTTGTTGCTCGTGTAGCCTAAACGAAACTAAGTGTGGCGGATTTTTCGGCTGAGTCTGAAAGGTATTCAGGTTAATATTTTTCTAGAACAATTTGTTAACTTTTTAAAAAATATTATTTATTGAAATTAAGGTATTTTCTATTAATTGCTATTAAGATAATGTCAATTGCAATAATGAAACGGGGCATGTTATTAAAAAACAAAATTGCATGCATGTGTAACGAAACCCTTCTTTATGAAAGGTGTAATAGGAGTCTTTAAACATTGTTTTTCATATGAACGTTTATATGATAGATGAATATAAATTTTGTTGAATAGAATTAAAATAATAATTAAGAGGAATTTTTTATAGTAACAGAAACCCAAGAGATTCTGTTCAATAATATCTAGAGCTACCACTTATCATGAGCCTACTTCCACATTGAATAATGTCACAAGGCTCAAACATTGTATTCAGTTATTAATATATTTATTGGATGTTATTCAATATGTTAAATATGTTAAAGGGTTTTGATTTCAACGCAGTAAAATATAATTTTTTGACATCAAAATAAATTATTTAGTGTCATTTTTTAGTGTTGGGAGCGCTGTAACAATTTGATTATTTTATGGTTGCTGAATTCTCTTTCACAATCAATAGCTCAGAGCGTCATCTATTTTGATCATGCAACTGATATTTGGAATGATTTCCGGGAACGCTTTTCTCAAGGTATACTTCGCATCACGGAACTCCAAGAAGAAATATATGCTCTCAAACAGAGTTATCAAAATGTGACTGATTATTTTACCAATCTGAAGACGGTATGAGAAGAATTGGATAATTATCGTCCTCTATCTTTTTGCACTTGCTCTGCACAAACGATCATCAACAGGATTTCATCATTAGATTCCTAAAGGGACTTGATGAGAGATTCTCCGTAGTGTGTTCTCAGGTCCTTCTCATGGATCTTTTGCCATCAATCAACATAGTATTTTCTATGGTCATACATTAGGAGTGACAACACTTGGGTTCTGGACTAGTTATTGGAGAGCCTAATGCCTTGATTAATGCTATCGATAGTCAGCGCTGACCATTGCTTGGACGAGGTCATGGTGGTGCTCCAGAAGGTGGTGGTAGAGGGTCATCAAACAAGCTTTGTACTTTCTATTGATGAACTGGGCACACTATTGATGTTTGCTATGGCAAACATGGTTATCCCCCTGGTTACCCTCGTTATCCTGGGAAGCCACGAGTTCTTCGATTTCAAAACTCCAATTCTGCTTCTATAATCATGTTATCGTCGAGCTAGAACATGAGAATATCACAGAGCAAGGTTAAAGGAACAACATTGATGGGTTAGGTCTTGGGATCACTCCAGCCCAATACCAAAGCCTAATGGCCATTCTCCAAAACATGTCTGGTTCTACTAATTCAGGATTCGTGGATAATTCATTTTCTCACTCCAATCAAGTCAACACGACATACACAACACAAAATGGGCAAAATCCTAATTCTGGTCCATCACTTGGTAACATACACCAACATGAATTTATTTCACACGTTGTTAATCACTCATTTAGTAACACACACTCACAAAATTCACGCACAAGTCCGTGGATAATTGATTTCGGAACTACCAACTACGTGGCTTCATCTTTGCATAATCGATCCTGTCATCATACACCTCGCTAATGGGACCACAGTAACTGCACATCACTCTGGGATTGTTGAGTTATCACCACGTTTTGTTCTTCATAATGTTCTTTATGTGTCATTTTTTCATTTTAACTTAATTTCCATTTCTAAATCAGTTTCTACTCTTTGTTATTCACTCACTTTTACATTTGATTCTTGAAAAATCCAGGAGGTGAATTCATCGAAGGGGATTGGTTTGGCTAAATTAAAGAAGGGAATATATTACTTAGTAGATAGCAAGATGAATATTCATCCACCATTCAACGATGTCATTACTAACCACACTACTGTCACTCCCATTACAACCTCCAATCTTTGACATTTTAGATTTAGACATCTTTCTAGAAATAGGTTAAATATTGTGTCAAACTTATCCTTTTATTTCAAGACATGTTAATGAGATATGTGATGTTTGTCATTTATCTAAGCAAAGAAAATTATCTTATTTACCAAGCCTGAACAAAGCATCCAAAATTTTTGAGTTGATTTATTTAGATATTTGGGGCCCTTATTCCAAACAATTTGTGCATGGCGGCAAATATTTTTTAACCATCCTTGTTGATTTTAGTTGTTATACTTGGACAAATTTGTTAAAATTCAAAGCCGATGTTCAATCAAATGTGGAGCATTTCATTAATTTTGTTGAAACTCAATTTGAAATCAAAGTAAAAAACATTTGTTTTGACAATGGTCATGAATTTTCTTTAAAATATTTTATGGCTTCAAAGGGTATTTTGCACCAAACTAGTTGTATTGAGACTCCTCAACAAAATGGGAGATTTGAACGAAAACACCAGCATATTCTTAATGTGGCAAGGACTTTAATGTTTCAATCTCATTTACCCATAAATTTTTGGTCCTATGTTATTAAACATGTTGTTTATCTTATAAATCAGGTTCCTTCTCCCATCATTAGCAACAAAACTCCTTTTGAACTTTTGTTTAAACAACCGCCCGATTTTGTGATGCTCAAAGTTTTTGGATGCTTGTGCTATGCATCTACACATGTGTCTCATCGCCACAAGTTTGATCCAAGAGCCAGACGTGGCATTTTTCTTGGGTATCAAAATGGAATTAAAGGATATGTTATTTTTTATTTTGACACAAAGGAGTTTTTCATTTCCAGGAATGTTCAATTTAATGAGATGATTTTTCTCTTTAACAATCATGATTCAACATCACAACCAAACCTATCTCTCCCTCATGGTCCAACCGCTTCTCCAGTAGATCCTTTTCCCGTAGAGCCCACGACTTTGCCTTCAGCCCATAGACATAATCCAGCCGTAGACCAACCCATTAATCACACAATCCACTTTCCCTCAACCTGCTTCGACAACCCTCATTCCACAACTTCTTCTTTTCCATTCGAAACACCATCACCCCATCCGCCACTGAACCTAACTCCTCAACCTCCTCCACGATGACAATCACAACGCGAATCGTGGTCACTTGCTCATCTTGCTAACTATTACTGTAATTATTTTCTTCCAGAACCATCCAATTCATCTTTAAGGTGTTCTCATCCCCTTAGTTCTGTTCTCTCCTATAGTTGCTTTTCTTCTCCTCACCTTCACTATCTTATGTCTTTCTCAATGGATTCCAAACCAAGTAGCTACCAGGAAGCCAAACATCATGTTTGTTGGTAAGAAGCCATGAAAGCTGAGGTAGAGGTGTTAGAGTTGAACAATACATGGTCCATGGTCGATGTTCTCCCAAATGTAAAACCTATAGGTTTCAAATGAGTTTACAAGATTAAACGACACCCAGATGGTTTAGTGGAAAGGTACAAAGCTCGATTAGTAGCAAAGGGTTTTGCTCAAACAGAAGGTGTGGATTACTTCAAGACTTTCTCTCCTGTCGTGAAGATGGCCACTGTCAAAGTGGTGCTTGCCCTTGCTTCCATTCATTGCTGGACTATACAACAACTCGATGTCAACAATGCATTCTTACATAGAGATCTTCTAGAAGATGTTTATATGACTGTTCCACCTGGTGTTCCCGTTTCTGGTTCATCCAAATGTTGCAAATTGCACAAGTCTCTCTATGGGTTGAAACAATCCAACAGAAAATGGTATGAGAAATTATCTATGTTGCTTCTTTCTTGTGGGTATCAACAAGCTCAGACTGATCATAGTTTATTTGTCAATACTACTGACTCTAGTTTCACTACTATCATTGTCTATGTTAATGACAATATCTTGACTGGTAACTCTATTGCTTAGATGAATCATATTAAGCATATGCTTCATTCTAATTTTCGCATCAAATATCTTGGTATACTCAAGTATTTTTGGGTATTGAAGTTGCTTATTCAGAAACAAGTGTTTATCTTTGTCAATACAAATATTGTCTTGATCTTATTAGTGATTCAGGATTGTTGGGTTGCAAACATTGTTCTACACCCATGGATAACTCTCTTCGGCTCCATCAGGATGATAGTGAATTGCTCACTGATGTTCTATCATATCATTAGTTGGTTGGGCGTTTGTTATATCTGACCACAACTCGTCCAGACATTTCGTTTGTAACTCAACAACTAAGCCAATTCATGTCCAAGCTTACACGTTCTCACCTTGTTGCAGCTATTAAAGTTTAAAGTATCTGAAAGGAAGTCCAGGAAGAGGCTTATTATTTCGTCGTGATTCTCAAATTCAATTAACTGGTTTTAGTGAGGCTGATTGGGGGTACTTGTATTGATTCAAGACTATCTATCACATGATATTGTTTCTTCATTGGAAGTTCTCTCATTTTTTGAAACATAAAGAAATAGAACACATTTTCCAGATCTTCTTCCGAGGCAGAGTATCGAGCTCTTGCCTCCACCACATGTGAATTACAATGACTTACTTACTTGCTTAATGATTTAAAGGTTCCTTATTCTCGTCCACCAACCCTTTATTGCGATAACCAAAGCGCTTTATATATCGCTGTCAATTCCGTTTTTCATGAACGCACAAAATATTTAGATATTGATTGTCATTTGGTTCGAGAAAAGTCTCAAGCTGGTCTGATGCGCTTACTCCCTGTTTCATCTTACAATCAATTGGCTAACATATTTACTAAAGCTCTTCCTCCATGACTTTTTGGCATTTTTCTATCTAAGCTAGGATTGCTAAATTTGTTTCACCCTCCAATTTGTGAGGGGCGGGTAACAAAGAAAGATTAGGCCCAAGCCCAGGCCCAACAAGATGGATTTGTTGCAAATAACTCTTCAAATAACATTGTTCTAGAAGCTGGTTGAGAATTGTCTAGGTTGAGCTGTATAGTTTGTTATTAAGATGAGTTGTATAGTTTGTTATCGAGATTCTCATTTTGTTTTCTTTTTCATCCAATAGTTTTGGGTCGCTTGTATTATATAAACCTTGTACACATGCTTGAATGGTGCAAGAGAAACATTTCACACAAAAGTTCCTGTGTTTATTTTCTTTATCTTTTTTTATTACGCCCTAACATATTTTTTTAACTTATTTGCACATGACCTTTTATTATTCATTTTCCTCTTTTTTTTTTCCTTCTAAAGTGAAGTCATTACTCTCTCTTTTCTTTACCTTCTTACTTTTCAAATACTCATGAACATTCTCTCCTCTCACACCAATGATTTCACCATTTTCCTTCTTATAAACGAGGATCTCTTCAGAGAAGAGAACTATGGAGCATTAGAGCTCTAATCTATATTTTTTTTTTGAAATGTGATGTTCAATAAAATAAAAATAAGGAAGAACTTAACCAAAAGACGATGTATGGTTAGTTGAGAATGTATCATGTGTGGGTGTTTTGAAAAAACAATCCAACATTTGTTTCTTGAGTGCACAACAACATGGAAAATCTAGAAATTATGTAATCAATGAATCAGTTAGCCCAACACAATATAATAAGAAAAAATTTTATACAGTTTAGTCTGCTAGGGTTATCTAGGGAGGCCAATAAAATGTGAAGGTGTATGTGTATAACAACAATGTGGTATATTTGAACACACATGAATAACATCATTTTTAGGAGTAAGGCAAGAGATCCTGAGCAAGTTTTTAACTTAGCCAAGTAAAGACTTGGATTTGGATCACAAACAAGTCACCAAGTTCTATGTGTCTAATTTTGTGCATACTGTCCCTTGATGTATAGAAATCAGTGTTAACAGAAAGTGTGTATTCCTTTGTATAAGTGGTAGACTCTGTCCAACACTTATAGGTGGAAGTGATATACAAAAATCAATATAGGAATTAAATGCATTCACCTATAAGTCTGGTTCGTGTTGTAGGAATATCTAAAAGCATACAAAAGTGTATTTTTCCAAGTTAGCATAGCTCCATTTAACGTGTTTATAACAATAGGGGAAGAATCATACCTCTTCCCTGTTCCCATCTAATTCTTTTCTTGGCAATGCCAGTGGTATGTTGCAAGATATAATGCAAGGGTATACTAAAGAAAAGGAAAACAGGGACATGTTTAGCAAGCATGGAGAAAAATAGTGTATAATATCATGTAATGTGCCTACTGGAAAAGATTGTGATTGCAGATGCTCATGGAACAAATTCATTTTAACTATTTGAGGCCAACACTAGGATCCAACATGTTGAAGACATCAACAATCCATCACAAAATGGAAGATTGTTAGGAATAAAGTAATCAAACATTATTTACTATTGAAGATATCTTGTGCATAAAAGAAACTGCTTCACCTATTTTCTGCTAAAGGTCAAGGCAGTTCAATAGACATAATTAGACAGGATTAAGAAACATATGACAGACATGAATTACAACACATGACATACAAAGGCCATTGTATAGTAGACATACAAGGCTTAAACTCTACAAAAATATAGAAATTAATATGAATGGTAGTTGTACTACCAAGGTATCGGCTGAGAGCCCCTCTCGGCTGAAACGATCGTATCGCTGTGTTAACAAATACGTCGACAGAGCACTTGTAATCTTTGCGATACTACTATATTTTCATCATTTTCAAAAAGGCTACTGACAACAAACACATGACAATCATCGTCAGCATTACAGATACAAAAATAATAAAGGCCTATAGGAACTTAGGCCTCTAGCCCACTTCCAAAAAGGGGCCCACTTAGGATCCTATAATACTCCCAAAAATACAAAGTACTTTTACTCTAATCCAAAACAATCTATAATACTCGGACCATTGATTAACTAGAGCATAAGAGTGTTTGTCGGGACCCTCTCGTGACCAAAGACTAATCCAAAAAGTAAAGCATGGGATGACCACAACCAGACTCAAGGACCGGGCACCAACTGAAGACCTTTTGATTAATCAAGACTAGTCACCAACTAAAGACCTCTTGATTAATCAAGACTAGTCGATCTGAACCATTATTCTCAATTCATCATTCCATTTCAGATCTCTTCTGATTCATACACAAAAACCAAATTGGATTGTGAGATACATATGCGAGCTGACCGTTTCATATTACCATTCCAAGGATATTGCAACACAGTACATGCTGCTGAGATGTATTAGTGGGATAAGGCTTATCATAGATCTCAACCATGCTCAAGTTGTAAATGATAATTTAGATTAGGTACTCTTGTTTTACAGGATCAACTATATTGAAATGTAATCATTGTAGGAACATATATGCAAGACCAAATCAAGGTGTAATTGACCTTCTGAACTGTTTGTTTTATTAGCAATAAGAAATTTTATAAATGATAGGACAAAAATCATTCCAACCTATACACAATGAAAAATATGAGAAACATAAAATCATTCCAACCTATACACAATGAAAAATATGAGAAACATAGAAAGAAATCCTAAAATGTCGTAGGACATTTTTACCCAAAACACCCCTAAGTGATATAGTTTTCGTCGATGCTCATTAGCTGATTTAGCACATATAAAACCATACTTGAAAATCTTATGAACTAACCACATAGCCAAAGAACCAAAGTAAACATCTATCTTGCATACATTGGAAAAAAGCATCACCCAAATTACATAACCAAACCAATTAGGTGTTGACAAATTGCTGCATGAAGCTAGCCGCATACCATACCCTCCCAATTGGCGGTACTATTTGATTTTCCCTCATACAAGTTAGGTGCAGGTTGAAACAAGATGGTTATTTAGCGCATATAAAACCAATCAGGCTAGTTTAAGTGGACAAGCAGGAACAGGGCAATTATAAAAAAAAAAATAAATATTCAGGGATTTCTTTTTGCTGTAGCTTCTGATTTTTTGATCCATGAAGGTGACCCAAAATCTGAATACACCTGAATCTGATACTGACAGTGCTTCAACTTCAATAACTGACACCAAAATGTCTCTAAGTTGCCTCCGTCACCAATTGTAGTCCGAGTGCACTCGTATTGAAACCATTTAGTTGATACTAATCTTTGAATATTATTTTTCCTACAATTAGTACATTCCCACGCTGATCTGTCATGATTATGCACCTTTTTGTAGAAACTATTAGTATTTTCCGAACTATTATGAGAGGGTCTCCTAGCTTAGCATTGCTGCTGGTCTTGATTCACATTTATGGTGGCCGAAATCTTTTTTACCCCGAAGAGTTGGTGCACTCTTTAAGCTTGTACTGTTAGGAACACGTATACTAAAACTGCAAAACCAATTTATAGGATAAACCAATATGGTGCTGTCTCCCATGTACCTTACTTCAATGAAACTTAGCCCATTAATGAGATATTATTTATTTATTAAATTCTTTATTCTGACTTGAGAGATGAAATTTCTACTAACAAATAAAATGATACAATGAGAGTTTAGAAAAATGTTGCAAATTTCTTGTCAAAGAGAGCAAGTTTCTCTATTAGCAATTGGGTAGATCAGGAGGTGGGGGAGGCAATGTAGAAGATGGAGTGGGTCCATTCTCAATTTCGAAAGCCGTGGCCAAACCCCATGACATGTGAAGGTCCACATGGCAGTGTATCATCCATATACCTGCAATATTTGTCAGTGAAGAACAGATTAGCATAATATACAAGATAGCCAAATGAATACATTCATCAAACCATAATTAACTGAAAGTAATTCATTAACCTCATAATAAAAACATGTGAATTCACATACCTGGATTATTTGCCTTAAATCTGATCACAGCCCACCCTGCGTTAGGCATAGCAATTGTATTTCGCATTTGCGGGTTCACTAAATTGAATTTTACCCTATCTCGTGTAGCATTGAAGTTTCCAAAGCCCTGAGCTAGGACAAAGAAGTTGAATCCGTGAATGTGCATGGGGTGGTTCTCTGGATCAAGCAACACAGTGTTTTGCAACACAATCTCCACGGTGGAATTGTACTTCAACTTTTTCACCTTGGTTGATTTGGGAGCAAATAGGAGAGAGAAGTCAAGGATATTATTTGGGTTGGCGTAGTCAAACTCTAGGGGAGGCCTATTCGGAAAATCCTTGGTGTATATGCCACTTTCATTATAGTAGAATGCTTCCAACATGGACATTTTCTTGTGACTAGGAAAAACAAAAGATTCATTGTTCATGCTGGATGACACTCTGGTGTTTTTTGGGCCAACGCATGTCTCATTTTGTGGACAAGGTGCTAGATTCAACCCAATTGTAATGAACATTTTCTCATCCACTTCATTTGGGCATTGGTGCCAGTGAGGCCTATCTACAAGCCCGGTTAGTTCGGTGTTGAATTTATGAGCCGTTTTTGTGTCATTGAAAAGTGGCATGATTGGCATCAAAGGAGTGGTTGATTTGGATCCTTCATAGACAACGAGTCCTCTAGTTGTGGTATTGTCAAATGCCGCTTGTATCGTGTTATAAATCGACGCAGCCATGTAATAGGAACCTATTGGTTGATTAGCTTGGAGTAAGACATCAGTGGTTTGACCAGGGGCAAGGACCACCACATTGGTGGCATAAGGTGTTGTGTACACTGCATCGATTGCAACCACAGTGAACCTGTGATTGGCAACTTTGAAGAACATTTGACTAATGACGTTGGTGTTGATTATCCTTAGCAAGTAGGTCTTACCAGGCTTCACCCTCAGTTTGAACATCTCTACAAAAGCAATGGGAAGGAGGAAAACAATTTTAAACGAATGAATCCCTGAGACTTATTTTATTGGAATGAAGACATAATTTTATAAACATTTTTATGGAGAAACGCATCCAGACATCATCAAAATATAATAAGAAATCAGAGATGATAATTAATGAAGGTAGTCACATACGATCTTGAGAGCAATTGTATAGGTCACCAGGCAAGCCATTGATCATAAAAGCATCAGATGGGGCAAGTGTTTGGTCATTAAAATCCATAACATTGGATTTCCACCATTCACCTGAGATATATACAAAGAACAAATAATTACAATATAAAAAACAGTAAATGACTAGAAAAAGGGTGTGAGTTTAGTAATAGAACATAGAAGCTTTAATGTACCAATTAAGATGGGAACTTGCTTGTAGGGCTTAGGAAATGCATAAGGATGGTTTCTCCTAGGATGGATAAAAAGTGCACCATGGACTGTTGCACGAAGGAAGGATGAATGAGCATGCCACCAAAGAGTTCCCTCTTGTCCATCTATTTTGAATCTGTAAGTGAAGTTATGATTGGGACGAATTGGACATTGAGTTACATATTCAGGACCATCTGCCCATCCACTTAGGAGTTGAAATATTCCATGCCTGTGTAATAAAACGTTCTTTTTTACAAGTAATCAAATATTGATAAATATCAACAAAAGTTACATATTAGAAATCAATACATTTTCGAATACTCTTTACTGTGTTTTTTTCTTTCCTTCTAATTTTAAGATATAATGATATTTTTAAATGTTTTAAGAGGGTATGATATGTTGACATCCTTCACAGTTTATATTACCATCTTACAACTTCTTTTATTAATATTTTTTGTGAATTATATTGATAGGACATTCCCAAAATACGAGGTCCGTGAAAGGCTATGTTACTGTAACTCCTTATAACCTAAAAACATGGACCGTTTATATTTGAAAAGAATCCTTTGACACAACTATTTATAAAAAACCTTATCTTACAATTGTTTTTTTAATAAACTATTATATTATAATAAAATATTATTTGGTTGTTAAGAGTTGCCAATGTATCAGCGCATATTAAACTTTGAAACAGAAAACGTACTGAAAAGTAAGTTTGTTTGTTTTTTTCTATTTTCTGCATAAAACTTTGAAACAGGTCTAAAATAAAGTCCCAGTTTTACTAAAAAGTGAAAATAGTAAATGGAAAGAGAGAGGAAAAATATAAGTAAACGTTTTTCAAGAGTTTGTTGCCAAATAAGTCAGAATACAATAATATATTCTGCTGTCAGTATCAGGTCTGTCATGCCTCTTAAAGTACAATATTTTAACGTCGTTTTCCTTTTCTTCTGCAAATTGATGTTCTGTAACTTACTAACCTCTCACTGTTGTTCTTTAATCTTTGAAGAGTTAGTTATACTAATTAAGAAGGAGCAATTACCAATGCAGGGTAACGTCGTAAGGCGACTTGTTCAACACATGAACCACAAGAGTGTCACCCTCTCGTACTCGTATAGTAGGTCCAGGAAATTCTCCATTCACAGCAGTTATAACTTGGTTGTTACATAACCGAGGGATAGTCATGTTCTCCACCTACAACATTTCAGAACCAAAGAATATAGTATGAAACAAAAGTTATATAGCTGAGTTTTAGTCACCAATGTGTATAGATAAAAACTAGGAAGATATTTGTTGTGTTTGTGGCATGCATGTTTGGTTGGATAAATTAACTTCCCCAGAAAAGTTTATAAGAGGAAAATAAGAATGGAAAATGAGAAGGATATTTGCATAGAATGTAGAGGAAGAGAAATTACGTTGAATGTGTACTCCACAATAGCCGCAGAAGCCACAGAAGAGAAAGCTAACAGAAGGAAAACCCATGCTGGAGCAAGCGTGAGAGGTCTCATGTCCTAGATGTGACCCTAGATTTATTTTGGAGAAGATCACTGTGTGGGTTTCTGAGGTTGTATTTCCTACATATACGCACACAGATTTGGCGATTGTGTTTTTAAGATTTCGTGTTTACTTTGAAAATTTCGAAATAAAATATTGCATGGTCTTTTCGTAGAAAATGCAATGCATTGGTTCAGGGTTGTATTGTGGTGGATAGTCGTTGTGTAGATTCGAAGTTTTGCTTACGAGGGCAGACCCATGAAGGAAAAATTTTAACAAGTCAAAATGAAACAATTTTTAACTAATTAAGTGAGGCACAACTAGGAGTGCAATGCTTCTTATTATGGGGCCAGATAACGGGATAATTATTTTTATCATTGAGCTTGTTGAAGTTCAACGACATGTACAGCTAATTGGGTTTGTTTAGGTTATAATTAAGAGAATATCATGATAATGAGTTGATCAATTCAAAGGCAATCGTCAAAATTAAAATTTAATCTATTTTCTAGCTATTGAAAAGCCTTCCTTTTAGTTTTTTTTTTTTTTTTTTTTTTTTTTTTTTTTTCATTTTCTTATTAGATTTTAGATATGTGGATCTCGTGGGAACTTTTATTTGGAGGCACAGGCATAATGGATGTAAATAGAGTAGAAGAAAATCGGGTTATACGTGCACATATTTCCTTCAATGTTGTTTAAATATTTAATAATTTTCAGTAAGGTGGCGTGTCACTGTCTTAGAATAATCTTCAATTATTTCAAGAGCTTATGCCAAGGAGAAGAAGACAAGAATTATATTGTAAATAGTGCTTGCTTTCATATTCAATGTGGACTATCACTAGAGCTTTTCCTTGGTCATCAAGTAGAATGGGTCTTGTATTGGTGGTTACAATTTTTTGAGAACGTATTTTATTTTTTTGATCGTCAAAGAATTTTGTGAGAACGCATCACTTGAATCGCTAGCTTTCAAATAGAGAAAATAAGCCAACAACTAATTATAAGATAGGGTTTAAATAAAATATATAGAAGTCAATTCTCATTATAGTTAAATGCATGTATCATAAGTTAGTTATTGAAAAAAGCTAAAACATTGAATTAAATCGTATCGCTGAGGAATATACGCATTTGAACTAGTTATCTTAGTATATCGCACATGTTATAAATTGTAGAAAAACTTCAATAAATGATGCACTTTTGGTTTTGCCAATTTAGTTCACTGGTAAAATTTCCCGTTTAACCCATTTAGCTGCAACACTAAAATGTAAAAGAAGCGATTAATTATGTTACAAGATTATATAATATCCTGTTTACCTTTTAGCACATCGAATGTTTGACAAAGTGTCAGTGATTTCCATGACGTGGTAGGAAGTTATAGAACGTTTGTTAGTTCAGGAATTATCCCTAAAGGTCGTAACACTTCGTTTATAACCTTAGCAAGAAAATTCAATAAGTTTGGAAGAATTCAGACCAGGAACATATATAAGTTCTTAGCTAAGGTGTTGGCCAACATAATTAAATTAATTCTAAAAATGATAGATAATGTGTCCAGTCAATATTTTTAAAAAGAAGATGCCTGTTAGACATATTTTAATAGCAAATAAAGTGATTTATGACGTGAATATGAGAAAAAAAGAGTGGGGTAGTAATAAAGGTTGAATACGAAAGAGCCTAGATTGAATTTTTTTTTACCATGCGATGCATAGGCTAGACTTAATAATAAATGGATAGGATGAAATAAAATCATGTATCTAATCTTTTACTAACTTAGTTCTAGTGAATGACAATCCAATGAAAGAATTCAAGTCTTGGAGGGGTTAAGACAAAGGAATTTAATGGTTTTATTCTTGTTTTTAATAGTAGTTGAAAGGTTTAGTACGAATTATAAGAAAAACCATTAAGAAACACCTATAAAGGAGTGAAAGTAGGAAATAATGGTATTGAGGTGAGACTATTACAATTTGCAGATGACATTTTATTTATTTATCAATCTAAGTGTCAAAATATTGTAGTAATTAAAAGTATTCTAATATGCTTTTAAATAATGTTTGGCCTTAGGGTTAACATTCACAAAACTCAAATTGGAGTAATTGAGATTGACAATATGCGTTATATGAGTACTCATTGATTTTAAACTACAACTATATGGATGTACCTTAAAAATATTTAGAAATGTCTATAGGAGGAATCTAAGAAAAGCTATATTTTAGGAGTATGTGATTGATAGGTAAGGAACAAACTTTCTAAGTGGAAGGGTAGAGTGCTTTTCTTTGCAAGTGGAGTTTGTCTTATTAAGTCAACAATTATAGCCTTACCATTGTTCTATCTATCTTTCTACAAAGTCCCAAAAAATGTGTAAGGTCATAATGAAGATTTAGAGGAACTTTCTTCAGGAATGGGGACATGAGGGTTGGAATATCTCTTGGGTTAAATGGAAAAACTTGTACATTCATAAGAAAGAAGGTGGACTAGGTATAAAATATGTAGAAAAGATTAACATAGCCCTTATACCAAAATGGAAGTAAAGACTTGGAGGTGAAAGTCAAGGTTTATGGAAGCAAGTCCTAGACTTAAATTATAGCTCACGAAGGAACTTAAATGAGGATATTATAAGAGAAAATTAGCTATGGTAGTAGAAAGAATTAGTTTGATAATAGGATAATTTAGGTAGTTGGAGATGGGTCACAAATCAAATTCTAGGACGATAAGTGAGTTGGACAATAGTCCTTAAATTAAGATTCCCTAGACTATATGTTCTACCAAATTGCAAGGATAAGACAATTGGGAAGATGGGGAGTTGAAATAATAATATTTAATGTTGGACTCTAACATGGAGGAAACTAGATTTGAGTGGAAAACAATCCAAGAACAATAATTAATGAGGTAAATATCAAGTCAACTTAGGGAAAGAGATACAATGGACTCTTAGGTTTGGATAGATATAATGAAGGTAAGTACTTAGTAAAGTGTGCATATAGTACTCTACAAAACACCAAGAAAGGGGAAAGTGCAAATATGTTCAAAAGATTGTAGACCACAAAAGCATTACCTTCAACGCAACACTTTGCCTAGAGATTGATGCTAGATAGAATCCTAAATAAGGCAAACCTAGAATATAGGGTTGAGCGCTTAGGTGATTCCTTATGTGTTTTGTGTTGTGAAGAAAATGAAATAACAAATAGCCTTTTTATCACTTGTAAGGTAGTGCAGAAAATATGGAATAGATATATTAAATGGGTGGGTGTCAATTTTATAAGTCACTCCAATAAACAAAACTATTTCCAACACTTTCATCTAATGAACTTAAACACAAACCAAAGGTCCAGAACTATTAAATTTGTTTTCCACTTGTTTATTTATTTAACTTTGCTAAAATTGTAGTGCAATAAACAACAAGAAAATGTTGAATACAGATATTATGTAATGTATTGGATGAAGACCATAATCCATGCCTACATTGTCGACTCTTCGGAGCAAGTATTAAAATGTTCTAAATATTGAAAGAGGTTAAAGGTTTCATATGATAATAATCTATTTCAGTTTTTTTTAGATAACGAGCTACTAGACAGTTAAACTATAAAAGAAATTTGCATGGAATGAGCAAGATACTTTATTACAATTAGAAACCAGAACTGATCAATATGTATAGTGTTAGATGTATATATATAGATTGATAGTTTTGACATTGTAAATAGTTTTAATATATGTTAAGTTGATTATATTTACATAGATTTTCATTTTGGTTTTGGTTTAATACTATGTTTTGTAATTGTTGTTGATATATGTGAATATGAACTGCATTCTGGCTAGAAAATTGGTGCAGATGTAAGGCATAACAATAAAAGAAGCTAAACTTAAAAGAAAAAGTCTCACATAGTACATCGGTTAAGACCATAACCAATGTAAAAAGACACACATTACATCAGTTAAGGCTCACAACCAATTACCATTTTCATCAAACCATTTACCATTCTCTCCATTCCCACAAACACTCCTAATATTTCTCGACCAATTAGAATCTATTGAATTACTCCTAATATCATTAAGGCCTCTCCAAGACCCATATTTAGACACTAGTACATCCCTCCAAAGCCCTTTCTCATCATTTCACAGTCTCCACTTCCACTTACTAAGTAATGCCTTCTTAAAGATTCTCAAATCCTTAATACCTAGACCACCCTCTTCCTTACTTTTGCAAATTGTATCCCACTTGACCCAAACAATCTTTCTCCTGTCATAACCCCGACCTCAAAATAAATATCTTTGAATCTTAATAATTTCATTTGTGACTACTTAGGGGATTTTAGAAAGAGACGTGAAAAAAGAGACACAACAAATATCACTAATTTAATTAAACAGACCATACCAACCATAGAGATATACTTTCTTTTCCATTTAGAAAGCTTTTTCTTAATTTTAATGATCACATTCTTCCAAAATTCTCTTCTCCTATGATTCCTACCAATCAATACACCCAAATAAGTGAAAGGAATCTTCACTGTGTTATAGTTTAAGATTGACGAGAACAACAGATGTAAGGTTGTGAAATCCACCCGATCCCACCTACCTTACTTTTGTGAAAATTGACCTTTAATCTCAAAGCCAATTCAAAGCACTTAAGAATACCTTTAATAACCATACAACTTCTAACCACTACACTAATTAATTTTTGCGATTATTGTATGACTCTTATTTTTATTATTATTAATATTATTACTATAATTATTGTTAATAATAATAATAATATTAATATCCTCTTTATAATAATAATAATAATAATTATTATTATTATTATTTATATTTATAATTAGAGTAATAATTATAATAATAAAAAATAATTATAATTATAATAATAATAGTCTTCTCGTTATTTCAGTCATAATTAGTGATTGACTTATTTTCATCATTAAACTAGTGACTAAATCCAAATCAATTAATAAAATAAAATAGTATTTGATCTCTATTTCAATCATAATTAAAAACCCCTTAATTGCGTTTACTAAATTTTTTTTGTAATAATTTAGCGACTGAATTCAAATTGGTCTAAAATTAATTCCTATTTGTTTAATATTTTACTCACAGTTAATGACCACCTAATTTCGATCACTAAATCTTTTTATAGTCATTTAATAATTGAGTCAAAATCGATCATTAAAATAAATTGATATTCAATTACTATTTCGATTATAATTAGTTATCACGGTATTTTGATCACTAATTTTTTTTAATCATTTAATTAAAAGATCCAAATCACTTTCTAAAATAAATTAGTATTCATTCATTATTTCTGTCACAATCAGATAACCTTACCTTAATCGCAAGATTTGATTACTACAATTTTCTTTTTATAATCATTTAGTAACTGAATCGAAATTATTTGTTAAAGAAAATTAGTTTTCAGTTTTTGATTTGTAACTATTTTTGTCACTAATTATAACTTCAATATATTAATGAGTAAAATCGATCACTAAATAACTAATTTGAATGAAATGAATCATCGTAGTTATGGAAATGTTGTATCAAATATATAGAATAACGATAGCAAAACACTGTTACAGTTGAAGAAACCAAATAAATTGATAGAATGCGATATTTGTTACAAATTTCTTGCCAAGTGGAACAAAGAGAGCAAGTTTCTCCATTAGCATGTAGGTAGATCAGGAGGTGGGGGAGGCAATGTGGAAGATGGAGTGGGTCCATTCTCAACTTCGAAAGCCGTGGCCATCCCCCATGACATGTGATTGTCCACATGGCAGTGTATCATCCATATACCTGCAATATTTGTTAGTGAGGAACAACTTAGCATAATATACGAGACAGCCAAACTAATACATTCATCAAATCATAATTAACTAAAAGTAATTAATTAACTTCATAATAAAAAACACGTGAATTCACTAAGAACATACCTGGATTATTTGCTTTGAATCTGATCACAGCCCACCCTGCGTCGGGCACAGAAATTGTATTTCGCATCTGCGGGTTCACTAAATTGAATTTTACCCTATCTCGTGTAGCATTGAAGTTTCCAAAGCCCTGAGCTAGGACAAAGAAGTTGAATCCATGAATGTGCACGGGGTGGTTCTCTGCATCAAGCAACGCAGTGTTTTGCAACACAATCTCCACGGTGGAATTGAACTTCAACTTTCTCACCTTGGTTGATTTGGGTGCAAATAGGAGAGAAAAATCAAGACTATTAATTGGGTTGGTGTAGTCAAACTCTAGGGGAGGCCTTTCTGGAAAATCCTTGTTGTATATGCCACTTTCATTATAGTAGAATGCTTCCAACATGGACATTTTCTTGTGACTAGGAAGAACAAAAGATTCATTGTTCATGCTGGATGACACTCTAGTGTTTTCAGGGCCAAAACATGTCTCATTCTGTGGACAAGGTGCTAGATTCAACCCAAATGTAATGAACATTTTCGCATCCACTTCATTTGGACATTGGTGCCAGTGAGGCCTATCTACAAGCCCAGTTAGTTCGGTGTAGAACTTATGAGCAGTTTTTGTGTCATTGAAAAGTGGCATGATTGGCATCAAAGGAGTGGTTGATTTGGATCCTTCATAGACAACGAGTCCTCTAGTTGTTGTATTGTCAAATGCTGCTTGTGCCGTGTTATAAACTGACGCAGCCATGTAATAGGAACCGATTGGTTGATTAGCTTGGAGTAAGACATCAGTGGTTTGACCAGGGGCAATCACCACCACATTGGTGGCATAAGGTGTTGTGTACACTGCATCGATTGCAACCACAGTGAACCTGTGATTCGCAACCTTGAAGAACATTTGGCTTATAAGGTTGGTGTTGATTATCCTTAGCAAGTAGGTCTTGCCAGGTTTGACCTTCAGTTTGAACATCTCTACAAAAGCAATGGGAAAAAGGAAAACAATTTTAAATGAATGAAAATACCTAATTTTATAAACATTTTTGCAGGGAAACTCATCCAGACATTATCAAATATAACAGGAAATCAAAGATTATAATTAATGAAGGGTAGTTACATACGATCTTGAGAGCAATTGTATAGGTCACCGGGCAAGCCATTGATCATAAAAGCAACAGATGGGGTAAGTCTTTGGTCATCAAACTCCATAACATTGGATTTCCACCATTCACCTGAGGTATATACAAAGAACAAATAATTAAAATATAAGAAAACAGTAAATCACTAGAAAAAGGGTGTGAGTTTAGTAATAGAAAATAGAAGACTTTAATGTACCAAATAAAATGGGAACTTGCTTGTAGGGCTTAGGAAAAGCATAAGGATGTTTTCTCCTGGGATAGATAAAAAGTGCACCATGGACTGTTGCACGAAGGAAGGATGAATGAGCATGCCACCAAAGAGTTCCCTCTTGTCCATCTATTTTGAATCTGTAAGTGAAGTTATGATTTGGACGAATTGGACATTGAGTTACATATTCAGGACCATCTGCCCATCCACTTAGAAGTTGGAATATTCCATGCCTGTGTAATAAAACTTTCTCTTTTACAAGTAATCAAGCATTAACAATGTCAACAAAAGTTTAAATATTAGAAATCAATACTCTTTACTGTGCCTTTTCTTTCTTTCTAATTTTAAGATATAACAAACTCATTTTTGAATGTTTTAATTACAAATTTCATTTTATTTCGTTCAATATATTTTGAATTATATTAATAGGACATTCCCAAAATAAGAGGTGTGTGAAAGGGTATGTTACTGCAACTCCTTATAACCTAAAAGGTAAAACATTGATCATTTAAATTACATACAGAATATGTTCGAATAAAATTCTGATCCCTACATTTTCTGTAGTTGTTTTCGTTTTGGATCTTCTATCTGTTGTTTTCTAGATCCGCATTAATTATTTTTCTAGTCTTTAATATTAGACCATGTTTTCTTAAAGATGATTGCTAGACGTTTAAAAGAAGTCTATTATTTGTTAAAAATGAAATTTTAATCTTTCAACATAAGAAGGCTAATACTAAGTTTTAAACTTCATACAGATTGAAACAATCTAAAACAAAAAAAGGAAACCATAAAAATAAAAACATTAATTTTTTAAGAGGATTAAAATGAAAGCAAACCTATGTTTTACAAACCAATATGATATTTAAGCATAGTAAAAATCATAGCAAGAACTTAAAAGTAGGGACTTGATAATATCAAATAAATTATATACATGGAAAAAATACATCTCACATTCAGAGTCAGTTGTTTATTTTCTTAATTCGAGTGAAACAAATCCGACTTGAAAACATACACTACCTATAAATGATTTTGACGCAGATGAACTAGAAGTGAAAAATTAAGAAACGTTTACTTGTACTTTTTTATTCTTGTTTTCATTCTTTATTTACAAAACTGACATTATTTTAATTTATTTTGTATTTTCTAATATTTGCACAGAAAACAATTTTGTTTTTTTCTATTTCCTATATTAAACTTTGAAATAGAAAACCTACTGAAAAGTTATTTTCTTTTCTGTTTTCTGCATAAAACTTTGAAACAGATCTAAAATAAAGTCACAGTTTTACTAGAAAGTGAAAGTAGAAAATGCAAAGAGAGAGGAAAAGTATAAGTAAACATTTTCTAAGGGTTTGCAGTACAATAATATATTTTGCTGTCAGTAGCAGGTGTGTCATGCCTCTTAAAGTACAGTATAGATTAACGTCGTTTTCCTTTTCTTCTGCAAATGGGAAAGATGTTATGTAACTTATTAACCTCTCCATGTTTTTCTTTAATTTTTTAAGAGTTAGTTATACTAATTAAGAAGGAGCAATTACCAATGCAGGGTAACGTCATAAGGGGACTTGTTCAACACATGAACCACAAGAGTGTCACCCTCTCGCACTCGTATAGTAGGTCCAGGAAATTGTCCATTCACAGCAGTTATAACTTGGTCGTTACATAACCGAGGGATAGTCATGTTCTCCACCTACAACATTTCAGAACCAAAGAAAATAGTAAGAAACAAAGGTTATATAGCTGAGTATTACTCACCAATGTGTATAGATAAAAACTAATTAAAAGATATTTATTCTGATTATGGCATGCATGTTTGGTTGGATAAATTAACTTCCCTAGATAAGTTTATAAAAGAGGAAAATAAGAATGGAAAATGAGAAGGATGTTTGCATAGAATGTAGAGGAAGAGAAATTACATTGAATGTGTATTCCACAATAGTCGCGGAAGCCACAGAAGACAAAGCTAACAGAAGGAAAACCCATGCTGGAGCAAGCGTGAGAGGTCTCATGTCCAAAAGGAAAAATTAATGAAAGAAAATTACAAACTAAGATGTGAACTTAAGTGTGAACTTAGATTTATTTTGTAGAGTAGATCAATGCGTGGGTTTCCGAGGTTGTATGTCCTATATATAGACACACTGATTTGGTGATTATGTTTAAGATTTCGTGTTTACGTTGAAATGTCGAAATAAAATATTGCAAGGTCTTTTCATAGCAAATGCAACTGCATTGGTTCAGGGTTGTATTGTGGTGGAATGTGGTTGTGTAGATACGAAGTTTTGATCACGAGGGCACACCCATGAAGGAAATATTTAACCAGTCAAAATGAAAATATTTTTAATTAAAGAAAAAGATAGTTTAACACTGTTCATAGGATACTTTCAATTGACAACCGTTTTGTTTAATAAAATATTATATAATAATATATAATTGTACTATAATCTCAAACTATCACCACCCTTTAACTAATTAAGCAAGGCACAACGAGGAGTGTAATGCTTCTTATTATGGGTCATGATAACGGATAATTATTTTGTTATTGAGCTGGTCGAAGTTCAACGACATGTACAGCTAATTGAGTTTGTTTAGGTTATAATTAAAATAATATCATGATAATGAGTTGATCAATTCAAAGGCAATCTTCAAAATTAAAATTTAATCTATTTTCAAACTATTGAGAAGCCTTCCTTTTATTTTTTTTTTCGTTTTATTTATTAGATTTTAGATGTGTGGATCACTTGGGAACTTTTATTGGAAGCAAAGGCATAATGGATATAAATAAAGTAGAATAAAATTGGTTTATACGTGTACATATTTCCATCAATTTGGTTAAATATTTAATAATTTTCAGTAAAGGTGGCGTGTGCACGTTTCATTGTCTTAGAATAATCTTTAATTATTTCGAGAGCTTATGCCAAGCAGAAGAAGATAAGAATTATATTGTAAATAATGCTAGCTTTCAAATTCAATGTGGAGTATCATTAGAACTTTTCCTTGGTCGTCAAGTAGAATGGGTCATTCTATTGGTGTTTACAATTTTATGAGAACGCATCACTTGAATCGCTTGCTTTCAGATAGAGAAAATAATCTTTTCAGTCGGCCAATAACTAATTATAAGATAGAGTTTAAATAAAATATATAGAAGGGAATGTCATTATAGTTAATTAAATGCATGTAACCTAAGTTACGTATTGAAAAAAGCTAAAACATTGAATTAAATCGTGTCGTTGAGGAATACCCGCATTTGCACTAGTTAATCTTAGTATATCGCACATGTTAATGATGCATTTTTTGGATTTGTCAATTTAGTTCATAGATGAAATTTCATGTTTCACTCATTTAGTTGCAACAGTGAAATTTAAAAAAAAATACAAAATAAACTGTCTACCTTTCAGGACACTAAAAATGTAACTGATTTTCATGACCTGGTAGAAAGGTATGGTATGTTGGTCCTAAGAAATAAACTAAGAACCTCAGATAAGACCTAAAAATTTGTAGTAAAGATGTATTTTTTTTCTAAAGGGGGCATTTGGAGTTCTTCAATCCATCCATATTAGACAAAGGTCCTCTCTAAGCCATATGAGCCTCTATCCTCGTCCCTGCACTTGCTGACGGCCACTACCCTCCAACATCTCCAAGAAAACTAAACTACCTAAATAAAACCGGTGTCGTTCACAAAAAAAAACTAAATGAAAATTTGTATTAAGAAGGCATGTAATTCTTTTTATTAAGAAGTGAACTTTAAGTCTAACTTAATCTTATAAAACTGGTTTGTAAGGCGAGGTTTGCACCCACTTATAAATTATTAAAATGTCTTATCTCTAGTAGATGTGAGATCTCTAACACACTTCTCTCACGCTGAGACTCTCAACTCGAGCGTGAAACTTATATGTAAGGATGGTCCGATAGCAGCTCGATAATGGGTGACCTGATAGGCCCAACAACCTTGCTAGGATAGACTCTAATACCATATCAAGAAATGAATTTTAAGCCTAACTCAACCTTACAAAACTGGCTTGTAAAGTGAGGTTTGCACCCACTTATAAACTATTGAAATGTCTCGTCTCTAGTCAATATGTGATATTGGTAACCTCACCTTACAAGTTGATTTTGTAAGGTTGATTTAGGCTTAAAGTTCACTTCTTGATATGGTATCAAAGCATATCCTAGCAAGATTGTTGGGCCTATCGGGCCACCCGCTATCGGGTCGCTATCGAACCACCCTTACATATAAGTTTCACGCTCGAGTTGAGGAGTCTCGGCGTGAGGGAGGTGTGTTGGAGATCTCACATCGACCAGAGATGAGACCCTTCAATGGTTTATAAGTGGGCGCAAACCTCACCTTGCAAGTTGATTTTGTAAGATTGAGTTAGGCTTAAAGTCCACTTCTTGATAGTTCCTTCTCCGAAAAAGCGCTACAGAGTGAATCAAAGCATGATTATCATAATAACCACGTATATAGCCTCTGTTACAGCTGCAACAGAGGAGATCAAATGTAGGGATAAAACTAGATACATCAGAATTCCAGATCAGTCAAAAACTCCAACCTTTCCTATGCAATCCCACAAACTAATCTCTCATTTTCACCTTCCCAAAGAACCACTCTATCCCTTATCGAAGGAAGCCTAACATTTGAAAACCAATACACTAGCTCACCCCCTATAACTAGACATAACTCCCACCCTCATTGCACCCAAACCCTAGGCCAAAAGCAAAACTAGCCTCTATATCCATGAATTGAAGCTACTTGAAAGTAATCCTACCCCAATTATATATCAATATTAATGTATTTTAACAGTGTATTAGATAATGAATAAGATACAAGATTGTCGACATAAACACCAATATGATAAAAGTTAGTTTTAGATAATTTATTAGTAATCCAGGCCAAGTTTTGAGGTGCGTCATTGCAAATATTTCATTATCATCCACCATTATGTTATTATTTCTGTATTTTTAGATACGTCACATGACCGCTACCCACATTGTGCTTCACAAGATATTATCCTTCTTACTCACTCTTGGCAACATGAATGGTAACATATGCTCCATTAGAGTGTTGTGTCACGGTCTTTTCATACAAATGGTGCAGATTTATATGGAAAATATCAAAATAGGTCAATTTTAAAAAAATTACAAGGATAGGTAAATCATGTTTAGGAGAACGATCTTATAATGAAAAAGTCATGCTAGCAAGCACGACTTTAGCTTCTGATAAAATTTTTGTTTTGTCATACTTTTAGTCATGCATACGGAGACGAGATGAGTAAATTCCTTTTTCTGCCACCTATAAAATCATGTCTGGTAGCATGAGTTATTTTTTTTTTAAATCGTGCTTATAAGCACAAGTTGTGTCTTTTTTTAAAATCGTTTAAAAATCATGCTTACAAGCACGTTTTCCGTGATTTAGAAGAAAAAAAAGAGTTTGTGCTGAAATTGTGTTTGGTACAATGAATTTGTATGTTTGTTTATGTGACGGAATGAAAATATTTCATTTGTTAGGGTTTGGTATCAAGTAATTTTCTAACACTAGAGTTTAAATAACATGGTTAAAAAAACATTAGAGTTCGATACACATGATGAGTAAAAGTAGAAGATGAACATAAAATTTAAGAAGGAAGAAAATATTTAGTTATGAGATTTAGTGCCACATCGTGGCCTTCGACGTTGTCTTCATGGTCTTCTAAGTGCTCCATGTTTAGTAGATGGGACAGATGGTTGTGGAAGTGGTGATCCAGCTTCATTATCATCATGTTTCTCATGATCATTCTCACTTGCATTATCTAATGTTTGGGAATACGTTGTTGGTCAATAACAATCTATGGATGGTATTTGATTGTATGTAGAAAGGGGGGGAGGGGGGTGGGTTGGAAGAAGTCCCAAATATATTATGTGGTGGAGTGTGAAACCAATTTGGCTACGATGGGAACATGTCATAGGTGGAAGGAACTTCATGTTGATATGAAGATACAGTTATTATCTACAACAACCAACCTCGATTGTTTTGAAGATCCGACAGTAAAATCTTATCCGATTGAGCTGCAATTTTTCTTGAAGATTCCTCACTTATAGTTCTTCATTTTGTACGATGGGATTGTCCATTGGAGGTCTATAGAAACACCAGAAAATTTTTTAAGGGTTGTTATCCACAACAAATTCTCGTCACTAGTAGTCTTAGTTATTTTGGAGATCCAATAGTGAATTCTTCTCCAATTGAGCTGAAATTTTTATTAGAGTTTTCCAACCATGTTGTTAATGTTATCCATGTATCTGAACATTGAAGGTGGTTGAAAATTAAAATCGACAACATTTGGAGGTTGAAATTGTTGTGCACTAGAAGATGATCTAATATGTTGATAGTTCGATTGAGGTTGACTTTGTTGAGGTTGGGGGAACATGTTATACTGTGACAAATGATTGTGATTAATAATTGCAATATAAAACTTAATACAAAATGAACTTACATTATCATTGGACATCGATGTTTATTGAGGGGTTATATATTGGATAGTACGTGAGATGTACCATTGCATATATGATGCAGTGTCACACAAATGACTATTTCTGCCAAATTGTTGCCTCTGAATTAGGCAGGTATGTCGATCATTCCACATGGTGATTCACTTTTGATGATATTGGGGCCAATATTTATTTTTTCTTTCTCGCATGTCATCTTTATGAACATCATCTAAGTTTAACGGGTTGATGGAAATAGGTTGGTGTAACCTAAACTACCTCATGACCCTATTTCCTTGAAGAAACTTAACTGTAGAAAAATAAATGAGAGGAACAACAACTCGACTAACATCATATTATGGCTTTCTTCCCATCTTTATTCCTTTCATTATCCCTTTTATCTATATTTGCCTAATTGTACATGATAATACCTCAACTAGAATAAGGAAAAAGAAAGGTGCTAGGAGATCTCCTTGCCTAAGCCTTTTCTCAAGTTTGAACTCTTCTCTTAAAACTAATATTGTTGAAAACTCTAAGCATCCCTCCTCATCCATTTAAGACTGAATCCTAATCTTCCCATCATATATGCAAGATAATCTTAGTTAATTGTGTCATAAACCTTCTCAAAATCAACCTTAATTATTATATTTTCCTTCCTTTTTTCATTTCATCTTTTTAATTACCTCATTTGCTACCACTACTCCATTCAATAAACATCTTTCCTTAAAAACGATTGATCGTTTTTATATATATAATGTTTGTTAGTATTCCTTTTATCCATCCTACCATATATTTTTTTAATATTATTTTATATACACATTCTATTAAAGAAATCGACCTAAATTCATCTTTTGAGGATTTTCTATTTTAGGTATGAGGCAAATAAATGATGCATTCATTCCTAATAACATAAGAATTATTAAACTATTTATTTCAAGGACATGGTCACCATTATTTTTAAGAAAAAAATATTTTGTTTCTTTTTTCTAATTGACTATTCAATCTTATATATTACCTTTCATTATTTTTGTAAAGATAGTATGTAATCGAGATCAAGCACAAGACATCAAGCACAAAGGAGGTGACAAGAAAGAGGGATGAAATTGAACGAGACAAGAGGAAGAAGGTCAATAAAGAAAAAAATAAATAAAAATGTAAGAAAAGAAAGAAAAAGAAGGAAAGAAAACGAAGGAGATTACCTAAGAGGGTGACATTAGAGCTAAAAGGAAATAGAAAATAGACTTTCTTTTTACATAATTTAACAACCAAATTATGTAATACTAATTCTGTCTTAACCTATCTTATATCTATCACCATTCCCGTCACTATAACTGATAAGTAAGTTTAATGTTCAATAATAACCATAATTTAAATCTATTATAAAGCTACACACGTATTCTAAATTATGCTACTCAGTGACAAACATTATTCGGTCATTAAAAAGAATACATACATTATTGTATAATAAATGATATTGTTTTTTAGTCACTAAACCATATAAAATTGTATGTTAAACAATTGAAAAAATTCTATAGGAAATTGATTGAAACAAGGGTAATTATTTTGACGGAAAAAGTTGTAACTTCCTTTTCAAGGCGGAAATATTATTAAAATTTATCAAAGCATAGAACGTGTTTTAGTCAGAGAAAGAACAAAAAAAAAATATATATGAAAGAAAATATATCTTTTTCTAATATTAATCCAAACAAAGAGAACATGAAATAAGATTATGCCCACATGTCATAGTTAGAATTCATGATAGTACAAATATCAAAAAAAAAAAAAAAAAAAAAAAGCCATCAATACTAAACTTTGTCCGAAATTTACCATCTATTTAATCACAAAACATCATCTTCAACACAATAAAAACGTATAACTTTTAAGTTTTGTCTATGGATCTGGTTACAAGGTTGAAAAAACTTGTACATTATCACCATTAGTGAATGATTATGTTGTTACGTGTTGCTTGTTTGCTAAAGTAGGTGTCAACCAAATCCAGAAATATGTTTTTCCTGAAAATAAACCACTAATAGCAATAATTTTGATAAATATTGAAATATTTTTTAATTGAAATTGTATTATTTCAAATTTCACAAATAAAGTCATATTAAGTTGAATAAAGTGACGACTTTAATTCCTTATTTTCAAACAAATTGAGACCATCAATAAATCCTTTGCGATTGGATCTGCAGATGGAAAAATAGCAAAGAAAGAAAAACATTAAAAGTTAGAATATTAAGAAATAAAAAATTAATTAATCACGTAAAACGGAAAAAAATTAAGGGATATGTATGCGAAAATTTAGAACATTAAGAAATAAAAAATTTATTAATCACGTAAAACGGAAAAAAAAATTAAGGGATATGTAGGCGAAAATTTAGGTTGATTGAAGCATAAATATAATGCAATAATAATAAATTTAATAAAATAAAAAAATATTAATAAAAAATAAAAAAATATTATAATAAATTTATAAAATAATAAAAAAATAAGATAATTATTAAAATAAAATATTAATACAATAAATAATAATAAAATTATAAATTAAAATCATAATTATAATAAAATAATAATAATAATAATAATATTAATAATAAAAATAATAAAACTAAAAATTATAATAAAAAATATTTTATCAATCATCCTAAATTCATCTTTCACAACATTTTTATAAATTTTCTTTTAATCTCTCATCACCTTCTCATTAATCCAAAAACACTTTCATTTGAGTTAAGTTAAATTGAAAAAAATAATATAATTTTTTTAAATGTGATAACAAAAATCCTTTATTATTTTTTCATCACTTTTTTATTATAATTATTTTATATTTTTAGTTATGTAGGTTAATCATTTTATTTTTTAAAACTAAAATGTTATTTAATACTTTTGTTTTACTTATTATCTTAGTAAAATTAGTGAATGTTTTCATTGTATTATTATAAATAGATAAATTGATTCAATTAACTTTGATTACTTTACAATAAATATTAATTATATTATAATAAATATATAAAATAAATTAGAAGAATAATATATAATTAAGTGAATAACTACCTAACTTATAATGGTATAGTAGATCCCGTCAGATTATAAAACCTTTGACTAAAAAAAGAGCCTAGTAGTTAAATTGACTTATGAATCAGATCAGATTGGCTCATTTTAAAACTCCTAAAATTAAGAATGAATTATTTATGAAGATCAATTTATAGTCCATTTATCACTCCAAAAGATCACAAAATAAACTTTAGAATGTTACCATCTAATATGGACAGCTTCTCCTAAAAAAATCAAAAACAGTTAATTATAATAATTATCTCCTACTATCATGATAATTGACAAGTTAGTTGACCTTGTGTTCTCCAAATCTTGTTTCATTTAATAACTCTGCCTTATATATTTTAATTTTAAATTTAATATTTAATACGAAAATTTGAATTTATTGTTTTTATTTATTTTAAAAACTAGTTATAGTCAAAACATTATAGTTGCGTACTTGTCTCGGTGTTGGTCCTCCCTTTGCATGTTGTTCCCATTTTGGTGCATGAGAATACAAGAAATAAACATTAACTTTTTATTATAAAATGATCAGTATTAAAATACATAACTAAGTAACATAAGTTTTTAATTAAGTGTGACTTGAAAAGTTATAGTCTCAATCATTGATTTTATTTTTAATTTTTGTGTTTTTTCTTACTCATAAAAACACATTTCAAATTATACTCCACGTGCTCATATATTAGATTAAATAAAAAGTCCTTTTTAGTGTAAAAAAATACAAATATAAATTATACAATAATAAAGGTTAAGATTTAAAATAATATGAAAACAAAAATATTAAGTATTTTTTTTAATAAAACTGACATCTAATGCATTATTATGAACATGAAGAATCCAACTCCATTGACACATGCATGCCCATCAATAATTTACATTAAAATATAAAAAATTTATTTAAGAAAAACTTAAAATGAGATTCTCTTTATTATTTATTACAATGTGTAATAACTTTTTATTTAATATTTTTTTCTCAAAAATATAGATGTAATTAGCATATATATATATATATATATATATATATATATATATATATATATTATTCTTGACCGTTAAAAAAATATAGCAATAATGTATGTTTATGTTAACCTGCAATTGTTTAACTTAATAATGCAATAATTAGTATAATACTTGTAATAATATAAGGCGGTCCTTCTTTAAAATCGTTGTACTTCAATTATTAGTTGGACAAAATTTTATTATAAACTAATCCAATAATATGAACTAAATTACTTTAGACACTCTAAGTTATGGTGCCTTAGACTGTTTGTGGTGGCGTTAGATATTCTGTGTTTCTGTTGTAATGAGTTTTTACATGTTTTCAACCTTCTTTGAGATGCTCTGTTTTCAGCTCTCTAGTCCTTTTGAGTTGAAAAGGTTCTGGAAAGGATTCTCAAGTAATACGGGTCGTTAGGGGTTCACATGGAATGATAGATTTATCTATGTTGATGGTTATGTTAAATCAGATGGCAGCTCATGTACAATCACCTCCGTTGATGAATCCAGCGTGATCTTTCTAGAAGTTCCAGATAGTTTCAGCTCCTTTCCATATAGCAATGCTCAATCGGTTTCCAACACAACATAAGAAAGAAAAGGAAAAGATTCAAAAGATGTAGACCATGAACTTGAAATTCTCGAGGCTTGTCCAGCGATTAAATTTATCTATTGAAGATCCCTTGCTTTCTAAGGTTTTGTGTAGGTGTCTGCTGTTCTTATGTGGCTTTTTGTTTCTTGGCACTAGGCCTGGGTTTGCAGTGAAAAGTAACCAATCCAAAATACAAAAACAATATGCAATAGAGAAAAAATATTCTGAAATTATTTGGAACAATCCAAAATATAACACTATTGATAAGTGTTTGGAAAAATATGTATTGGGTGGAGCAAAATATTTATAATATTTTCATGAGTATTGGGTGCAGCAAAAAATAAAAATAAAAATGTAAGTGCAGGAAGAAATAGTCATCAATATGACAGAGTGTGCTGATCAAAGGAAACTGGAAAAGAATAGACAGATTTTATATTTCAATGATACGACTAGTCAGTTCTTAAATTGAGTGTAGTTGTGTTTTTTTTATGAAAATTGGATGATTAAAAAATAAACTATTTTCAATCAAAACAACTAAATTTGCATTGGATTTTTTATTTGTTTAGATTAGCCATGTTTTCAGTGTAAATGTATTAAACATAACATTAAATACCAAAAAAAATGTTGAAATTCATAATATAAATCCAATTTACTGACTGAAAATGTAGTTATTTTTAGAAATAATATTTTAATATTTAAAATAAAAAAATGAAATAAGCTTCATTCTTGATGTTAAAAGAAAAAAAAATGACCAATTATAATACTAATAAGTTGCGTTATAGAAATTACTTTTTATAACAAAAGTATGAACAAATCGGAGATGTTTTTCTAAAAAATTCTTTTAAGTTTTTGAAATAAAAGACAATTTAAAAAACAAAAAAAATTAAAACTATTGAAAATTATAAAACATCGACATTAAATATAACGTGAAAGAAACTCATAAATGAGAATAATGTAAAAATAAAAATAAGGCATTACTTTTATCTCTGCATATTGTTTCTACATTCTAACTTCATTTGGATAGAAAATTATTTTTGATCCGATTTATAAATATATTATAATATATGTAACTTATAGTTTATATTTTCAATTTAACTCAAATCAATATACTCTTCAAAGCATTGAGATTCATACTTTTGTTTTAAAAATAGCATATTAAACAAGCTCATTTTAGTCTTTTCTTTTTTTTTTTTCTCTTCAATGAAAAATTACTACTAATGATAAATGTCTTCAAAGATAACGTTATTTTGAACATTTGAAAAAAATATTCATATTGCTTGTAACATTTTCAATTCGTATCCTTATCCGTTTATATATATATATTTTGTTGAGTGTCTCAATTGTAGTTTACTTTTCACCTTTACAACAAAATACTTTTGTGAAGCAATATTTTTTTTCTTTACTAAATACTTTTTCGTCAACTCCTCGGAACTTTTCTCTCCCAATTCTTACTACTAAAAATTTTACTTATTGTAAAATCATCATATTTTGAAGATGAGAAAGTTACAATTTCTAAGGTAAAACATGTCGCATTTCTTATTTATTAGTTACCACTAATTTATTGGTTATCAACATAAGTTTTATATTCATTCAAATCTTTCCAAATTACTTCAATTTAACATACTTTTTGCATAAGGGAATCTCTCAAATATGCTTTAGCAAAGTTATTCTTAATTTATATATATTCTCATGAAGTTGTTGACATTTTGTATCCATTGAGATGAGACATGTGTAAGATACAATAAACACACAAGTGCTTAGGATCATTTCTAACAAATCAGAATTTCAAAGAGTAAGTTTCTATTTGTCATAAAGATCTCTTATTTTCTTAGCTTTTGTCATCAATCTTAGTAGAGTCAGTTAAGAAAAATATTTATCTCAACCTAATTAAGATTATACTAAATTTTAGTTTTGTTATAATAAGTTATTCTAGATCTCTAGAGTTTTGGATTAGTATCTCTGTCGAATATTGAAAAACTATTGTGGAGATCATCATCTTAGACAAGAGAAGCTAGTAAATTTTTTTTACATCATCCACAATTGAATGATACATTAAGCTCTTGATTTCTTGCTACAACCTAAAACATCTAACATGTGTATATATATAATGAGATATCACTCTTCCTGAAAAAAATAGTAGCATCCCACATAACCTCTATTGGCTTTGTACTTATAGCCATAACAACTTGTAACAATGCAACCATAGGATCATCAATAGATACATGTTGCTACAAAATAAACAACATTTTCATTAACTTACATTACAAAGATATTCATACATAAATAAAAATTAACAATTACAAATTATTTTCTTGCCAAGGGGTTTGGAATAGGTTTAACAAGGTGACCAGACTAGACTACAAATGTTTGAAATGCTTGTATCATATTAATTACCTCATTTATTGGCACAAGAACTATTGTATCACCAATGTGAACTTTCTCGTCCACGACCTTGACCACATCAAGGGGAAAGTCATATTATGAAACACAATGGCCCTTTTAAAGACTTTACCTAAGATCACCAATCGAGGAATAGAACTATCGTCCATATATAACTATCCTCACCTCCAATGGGTTGTGGACCCAATGCCATCTCCTGATAGATTATCAGTTGCACAACTCCCTTTTATGCTAACACTAACTGTTGGAGCCATCAAGGTCTCTTATGCATGAACTATACGGTCTCTAGACACTACTTAAACTCTTGTCTCAGATTCCAAGTAACCTCCTACATGATTTACGCCTTAATTGCAAAATAGCTTCTTGTTTAGGTGTCTCAAAGGAGTATTGGTGTGAAGATGTTCCAAAGAACCAACGAATATCCATCGTTGCTCCTACAACACGCACACGACTAGGGTGCTCAGGTCATCCAATTGCACTTGCTCAACCAGTGAATCCTAAGAGATAACAAAATTATATAAGTAATTGATATTATGTTGAAATAATACCTAAAACTATGTTGAGAACAAATTATCTTACAATTTTTTAGAGACTACATGTGATTCATCAGAAATATATGCACTTGACTTATTTTTTATACGAGTTTGCTCCATTTTTAGTGACGAGAATGTGGAGATACAACATAAATTATCCCTGTCACATCCTCAGAAGTAGTAGACGTCATGTTTTCTCCTTCTCCTTCATCATAGCTTCCTCGAAACAATAAGTGTGGGATAACATTTTGTACTTGAATAACTTTAATTTTTTTCCTAACATCCTGTCACAAATGAGAAACAGATTTAGTCATTTAATAATGTATTTATTTATGACCTAATATATGAATGAACTAAATTGTACCGACCTTTCATTTCTTATCTTCATGACTTTGAACAAACAAACATAAGTTGTTTGGTCAATTCTTGTGTAAATTTCACCTTTTTATTTATTTTTTTCTTCAAAAACATGTGTTGTCGTCAATTTTGATGTAAAGTGATAATTTTATGGCGACCGAAGAAAGAACCTTCGATATTAGTGTATGTACATTAAGGATATCAAAATACGTCTACATGACAAAAACTTATAATTATGATTTAATATAAAAAAACAAATATATAATAACAATAAGACTATATACATTATCAAAAATCCTCTCAGATCATTCCTTTTTATCAACACATCATGTTCCGATCCACATACATGATCCCACGAAGGTACTAAAATAGAAATCTTCTCACGCGCTATGCCTCCAAGATAGTTGCTAAAAATTTCTGCATTTGTATAATTTTATAGAAACTCGTCACAAAGAAGGTGCTTCCTAATTTTGGTAGCATCCAATTTTCTTCCATTCAAATAGTTAATCCAATGACACCTAAATGTCTGTTAACACTACTATTGACTCGCACAAATTGTATAAATCCTCTTACTCCTATCTCACACTCATCTCTTATACGTGCTAAATTAATCCAGATCCATATGTATGTTATATAATCATCAATGACATTATGTCTTGACTAAATTTGTTTAAATTGCACTTTTTTTTATTAAATATGTGATCATATCCCATTCAAAAAGATTCACTTTTATTATATATTTGTATAAATTGCACTTTTTTTTATTAAATATGTGATCATATCCCATTCAAAAAGATTCAATTTTATTATATCTCAATAGTATGTAAATTGTAATCATCATCCTTTATATTTCATGAAATTTTAAAAATATTTTTCATTGGTCTTCAAATGACAAGAAATGAGAATGGTGACAAGAAATCTCCCCATCAAATATACATTTAAAGGTCAAAATAAAATGAAATGAATCATACATAAAATATATGAAATATAGGTCACAAATTGTGTACTAATTAACTAATAAAAAGTTCTTGTTCTTCTCACACTTTCTAACTAAGACGGTTAAAAATATTAAAATTAAAATCGTATAAACCCAACATTAAAAGAATATTAAAAATATTGATTAATACTTTTTTTATAACCACTCTTAATTGTTTTAGGGTATTATCTATTTATGTTTTTAGGTCTAAAAGGTGTTATAAGGTGAGAAATTTTCAAAAGTTATAATAACAAAATTTTTTCAAAAACAATAAGAATAATATGTATTAAAAGGATTATATATTTTAAAATTTTATAAATTGTTATTATGTTACTGAAATTGATTTCATTTGATTATGTTTTAGGAATATTTTATGGGTTTAAATTTGATCAGAATTGAAATATTTAGAGTCAACCTATTTAAATAAAGTTAATTCCTAATTATTTTTGAAAATCAGAGGAAATAGTAAGAAAATTAAGGTCTTAACTAGAATTTTTTTTAGATTTTTCTCTAACAAAATTAAAATTTCGTTATAAAAAAAATTATACTTTGACACTATATTTATTTGATATTGACTTTATTCAATAAAATATTGTAAAATAATAAAATATTAAATAATTGTATTTTATTATGTATAATTTCAAAATATCGTCATCCTATAAAGAAACTAAATATGTATATTTATCAGTATACTAAACTCATCATTATTATATATAATTATTAGTATTGAATAACTTTTTAGCCGACTTTAACTTTGCGAGCACTGCAGACACTATTCTGGTCTCATTAATCAGTCCCTCCAAGTGATCTTATCTTGGTCACTTTTTTAAAGAAAATAAACTAAACAATTATTATGCAAATCTTGTATTGCCATCACTATCAGATAGTCGCAGGATCTATATTTTTACCCGTTCAAAGTCGTTGAATTCACATTAGTGCTAATTATTATTTTAGTTAATTATTACCAATGTTTGACAATTTCAAGGCTCATTTAAAAAAAAATCAGTGTATTTGGTGAGGTATTTTTAAAGTAGTTATTTGAATATTAATAAATAAGAAATGAATTCTTGAAATTATGTTCAAAAGTGAAATAGTCAAACTACTTTGACAAACTTTTCTTTTAGTTTAAAATACAACATGCATAACCAAAATATATATTTCTAACGATTTTGCCATGCGAAACTTTCACAACTTATATAAAAATTTACAAAAAATTCAGTTTTTACAAATTTTTATACAAAATATATAGAGAAATTTTCATAAAATATAAAAAATTATTGATTTCATTCTAATTTTGTTTTTTTTTTAAGTATGGCAAGATGTAACAACCTAGAAAATCTGTCATTTGAGTTGAAATGGTAAAAGTGGAATGAACACTTGATTATTATATTATTAAATTAAAAACCAATATTGATAGAAAAAGTAAGTAATCAAGTCTCATTTCCACTCAAGTCATCATCTCTCTAAAACCCTAACTCTCTTCTTCCTTTGACGTCTCTCTAAGCCTATGCTTTTGTACCTCATCAGTTTCTCAAGCGGAGCCCACCATTGGACTCGTGACGGAGAATAGAGCAAGTCTACTCGATCAGAATCTCCGTTAGAGTAAGTTCGTTTTCTGCCCTCTTCCCTTAGAGTCATTTTTAGGTTTTCGTTTTCTTCTACCTTATGAGCTTGCATGTGGCATCTGAGTTATCAGATAGTGTTCCTGTGAGCTCAGTTCCCTAGTGTTTTCGTCTAATCGTTGATCAGAGGACATTTTGATGCAGATTTGAGTTCTTGACGATCTTAGGCTTTGGGGCTATCAGAGAGAACTTCTAGTGCAATTCAGGTAAGGGAAGCTGACTTGCATGTTACCTGATTCCAGTTTGTTTGTGATTTAAGATTTCATTCAAATTATGTCTGTGAAAATGCATCTGTGATGGTTTACTTGCTGGCATGAAACTTAAGTTGAGTTCTTGATGGTTTATTCATTCTGGTATGTATGATGAGTATGTGGTAATTGATGGAATGCAAGTTTAATTTCTGTTTAATTTAGTCATTTGAGACATGTGTAGTAACTCTGTGGTAGTAAAACTTGCATAAATTGTGTGATAAGTTATGTTTTCTGCATAATTTGCTCAGGCGAAAGCATTTCGCCCAAGCAAGAATGGTTTCGAGTAGCAAGTATGCTCTTTGGACTATTTTCGCCCAGGCGGGAAGTTTTTCGCCCAGGCAAGAAATCCTTTGCTTGGGCGAGGATATATTCACGCCCAAGCGAGAGTATTTTCGCTTAGGCAAAAATGGACAGTTCTCTTTGGACTACTTTCGCTCAAGTGAAAGAATTTTCGCTCAGGTGAGTGGTATTTTCGCTCGGGCGAAATTTGTCTCGGCCAGGCTAAAATAAAAAAAAAATTGGCTTTTTGTTTCTGAATGTTTAGCTCTTTTAAAATGCAATGTATGTATTTAGTAAAACAGATTAATTGATAATTTAAGTTTAATTATATTGATAGGTTAGTGATTTCTTTAAATGTTAAGTTAAGATTGAAGTGGAGATTGAGATTTAAAAGTGAATGAATGCATGAGTAGAGATCTATATTGTAATGTGATATTGTTAAGAGTATTGATAAAGTTGGTAAAAGCCTACGCATAATGTTTTCAGGAAAGAAAACACCAGTGTCTTGGTTAATTAGGAAGTGCATTGTCTAAGGATCTGATCAATAATGATTGATATCCTGACTCTACTAGTAATAGGAATTAAATAGATTATCATTACTAGGTGGTGAGAGTCGAAGGAGGTTTGAACTAGGTGACTGCAGCTTGAAACATAGCTGGTCAGGGAAGTCTCAGGGGGACTAACCCTGTCATACATGATTGATGATTCATTTGTGTGGGGACTGTGTTGATTCACAATTTGGAGATGCACGAGTCTTCCAGAAATAGAGTCATGTTCGTAGTGTGTTAGATCCTTATATTGTGATTATACATGAAATTGAATGCTTTTGATTTGTTAAAATTTGGTTAGCTTACCCTTTGCTTTTGGTTGTGTTGTGTTTGATTTTTCTGTCTGTGATGATCGTGTCTTGACACGGGAGCAGATGCTGCTACAGATGAATCTTTGGGAGATCATCTAGGTTGAAGGATGTTGTTAGGAATAGTATTATATTTTAAAAAACTTATATATGATATTGTAAATATATTTTAAAATTTCAGTTTAGCTTTATTATGTAATTTTGATGCATGTTAACTATGGAATATCGTGAGATACACCTGATGATAATACTTTAGCTGTCATAGTAGAAGCTTTAATTTTGTAGGGTGTTACACAAGCAACTCGAAGCAGATTACACTTACATATAATTGAAAGTTTTTGTATAATTTGAAAGTGTTTATCTCATTTATATATATATATATATATATATATATATATATATATATTAAACATAATTATTATGATTAAATTTAATTGATTATCATCAACAAAATTAATATTTCTAGTTAAAATAATAACACAAAAACTTTTTATTTAAACAAGAGAATGGTGAAGATAATCCAACACCAGTTATGGAATAATTAAGAGCAAAAGTTATAAGTATACAATGTTTGATTTTTTTTTAAAAGAGAAAAACTCAATAGAAAAAAGAACACAACCAACAAGTCTTGTCTTAATGTTCATAAATGTTGAACTTATTAAATTTTTTCAAATAAATTGAAAATTCATTAAACACAATAGAGAAGAAAATATTCATCAGTGCAGAGGATTTTATTCATAGAAGCTTTAACGGTCATTATTCAAATGACTATATAAAGATATTGAAGATGAAGAACAATGATAACGAACAAGCTAGTGTAAATAATATTTTGATATGTGGGTCTGGCCCTTGTTTGGTTTTATTTTATTTTTTTGAATTTTTTTTTCATTTTCCGTGGGTCTAGCCCACACTGCTTGCAATTAAAGTTTTATAATTAATCTTTTTTTTGCATTATGCGTGGGTCTAGCCCACGCATAATGCATTTATTTTCTATTTTAATTATTTTTCATTATGCTCGAGTCTAGCCCACACATATTTATTTTATTTTATTTTATTTTGCTTTCTGTGTGGGTCTAGCCCACGCACATTCCATTTTTTTATTTTTTTCCATTATTCGTGGGTCGAGCCCTAGCATATTTTGTCACCACTCTGTTCTCTTTTATTCTTTTATATTTTTTTACGAGATGCGTAGGTCTAGCCCACACAAACTGAATTTATTTTTTGTTTGAAATTTCTTTTTCCCATATGCATGAGTTTCTGCGTGGTAGAGTGGGTTTGGCCTATGCTTCTTCAGCGGGTCACACAGCCCATGCATCTTTTGGTAGTTAATTGTTTGTTTTCTTATAGTGGAGTCTCATTGTTTTATTAGCTTTTCGAAAGCAAACCATTTTAAATTCTTCTGTGTTAATGATACCTTGCGAGTTTTAATTATTCTCTCTATTGAGAATATTTTTCTTATGTAAGAGGTTTTGATATCAATGAGAGATTAAAACTGATATACTTGAAGAGGTGTATAAACTCGTTCTTAGAGAGGGGGTGAAAACTCATTATTTGGAGAGATGTAGAATACTATTCTTGGTTAGGTGTCAAAACACTTTTTTAGTGAAATCTCTTAAATAATTTGTTTAAGAAAATTGAATGTAACTTTATTTTAGAGTGAACATTATAAATCTTTGTCTACTTATTTTTCTTTTTATCTTATTTTTATATTATCTTTATTTAACAATTTGAGTTGAAGCTCTATTCAAACCTCTCAATTCTAAAACTAACTGTGACTACATTAGACAAATGGTAGATGATACCTTACTAATATACATATAGACTTAATGCAATTGCTTACCTTTATTTCAGCTACCCAAGTTCATATTGCCTACTCTAGAAGTCTTTAAGATTATGCAGATAAATCTTGGAGCACAATGAAGAATACACAGAAATCAGATTGTGAGGAAAATCAAACTTAAGAAGAGACTGAAAAGTGGAGTATAATTATATATATATATATATA
>Ga0209489_101095_pt1 | contig 55180 bp, 37 predicted proteins | sample SiratrowhiteBW_FD_187527 | JGI IMG/M metagenome (GOLD analysis project Ga0209489, IMG submission 187527) | Root nodule microbial communities of legume samples collected from California, USA - Siratro white BW (SPAdes) (version 2) | ecosystem: Host-associated > Plants > Roots > Nodule | place... | reverse complement strand
TGCTTCTTGATTATAATAAATATATTTGTTATTTAATTCAAAATTAAGAATACTTTTTTGTGGAAAAGATATTAAAATTAAGTTTTTTACGAGTTAATATTTTAGATAAGATCTCCTAAAATTTTCTTGAATAAATTATATCGAACAGATTTATATATATAATAGAAAATGTAAAATAAATAATCCACGAAAATAAGTAATGTTTTTGTAAGTATCAAATATCGAATTTATTAACTTCACAAGATAACAGACGATAAGAGTTTAAAATTTAACTTACATGTAAAATTCAATCTCAGTTTATTAATTATATAAATCCATACCCATTTCTTATAAACCATTTTAAGATAGAAAAGACTTTTTAAGTGAAGAGGATGAGATTAAGGAAGAAATTCTTCAAATCACTAAGAAACACTAGTACAAAAAAGACATTTAATGACATGATATTACCGCGGTTAATAGGAAACCGTATTAAAAAAAGTACAATAACATTTTTGAAATTAAGTGCAACGATACCATCGCAGTTGTATACAACAACTACAATCATATTTCCCACGAGGCACACAGTACGAGATACCATCGCGATTAACTCGAGAACCGCAATGATAAGATATGCAAATATTTGAAAAAGAAGTATTGTAGAGATACCATTACGATTGTTTCCAAAACCGCAGTAATAAAAATAAATAATTTTTTAATATTGATATTGCACGGAGATACCGCTGCGATTGTTTTCAAAACCGCGGTGGTAGGTAGAAAATAATTTTTAAATATATGAATGATGTAGGGTTGTCTTTTGCACCGCCACACCCCCACAACCATTGTCTTTGCGTCTCCTTCGCCTTCAGCGCCTGCAACTTAGAGTGGTTGTAATACGCCACGCCAAGGAATGTCAGCCTGTACTCAAACAAATTAATCGGCGTCACATTGTCCTTGATAACCGACCACGAGAAGGCAATCAGGAGCCAATCCTTCACCATGCCTACAATGTTCATGGTCAACGCATAGGTAATTTAGGGATGGAAAAAGGAAATTGAACAAAATTTTAGGTTGTCAGTGTAATTCACTCAAAGCATAATGAATCAAACTTTTCTGATTGGTTAAAATCGACATATGTGAATTGTTTTCAGAGAAGTCGGGTGAAAGAGCTTCTATAAAATGTGTAGTGTATAATTTGATTTTACCTTCTTATTTTCTACTTGTATGTATTTAAGAAGAATGTTTATCTAAATAAGTTTGTTTGTTTTGTTATGTTTGTGTGTGTTTTAGAAAAAGTGCATTGAGAGAGATGTGGTAAGGTTGGCGGACATTCAGTGCTACTGAGGGATCAGGCATTTGGATAACTTGCCCTACCATGGATATAAGACTCATAAGAAGGCATGCATCAGGAGGAGCCAAAAAACTTTCTCTTGATCAAGATAAGTACCACTTCAGAAACTGATGAGTTTGAGAGGATGAAATAAGTTTAGAGACTTAGCTAGTTTAAGTGAGATCAATGTTGAGATTTACATGTTTAATATGCCTTTGACGGGTTTATGTTTCCTTTGCAAGGGCTTTAATGGTCTTATTTTACATTTTGATGGGTTTCTTGTCCAGGTTGAGCGTGAAGGCATAGAAGGAGTTGGTCCTAAAGACCATGAAATTGAAGTGGAAGGTGGAGGTGTCTTGAAGGATTGGGTAATCCACGAAGATCCAGGGGACGGTGAGGAAGACGAGGCAGCAGGGGGCCACGTAGTAGAGCGAGGTGATGGGGTTGAGTGAGATCCCCTTGGAGGTGAGAAGGATTTGGACTCTTTGCGCAGGAGGACATCGATGGAGTAAACATCGACGAGCATTAGAGCCTTCAACATCTGGATGAAGGAGACGGTGAGGTAGATGTAGGCGGAGTTGGAGAGCCATAGGGAGAGTTAGTAGTTTCTAGCGCAGTTCTTAAGAAACCGCACTGATATGTTATATCTTTCAGTGCGGTTGTTCAACCGCGGTGGTAATTTCAATACTTTTTAATGCGGTTCGGTCTAATGCGGTTCCAGAACCGCGATTATAAGCCTTATATAACCGTAATTAAATGTGTTTTTTCTACTAGTGAAACCTGGCAGGCTACCTAAGAGTTCCACCAAGGTTGCAAAGAAACAAAAAAAATCTTTAAAACAGGTAAAAAATAGAAGAAATTATCTTATGATCTTAGAGGGATTACTAATAACAAAACTTTGAATATGTTGTCGCATATTATTTAGTATCTCAAACCTCATATTGTTTTCATTATTGAGTCTATGATTGGTTTCACTAATGCATATGTTGTCTTCTTTCAGAATCTGAATTTTTGTTTACATGTTGTTAATGTTTCTAACAAATTTGTTCCTAGCATATGGTGTAGGGGCACATATGGTGTAGGGCACATCTGATATGGTTTTTAAGTTCACTCGTGTTGATATGCAATATGTTTTTGTCAACATTTCTTGCTAAGGAAAACCTTAAATGTAGCCTATATGTATGACTTTACTTCATGAAAAGAATTTTGGATGAGTTTAAGAGGAGATTGAATTGAACTTCAAAAATTTTCGTAAAAATTAGTATGTAGAATGAAACTTTTAATTGAAACAATGCAGTACTAAATCAATCAAAATTTACAAACAATATTATTTTTATTTTAAAGAACTTAAAGAAAAGTAAATTGATTCTATTTGAAAAACGATCAAATAAATTCTTGTTCAGAAATCGTATCAAAAATTGCAATTGATTAAAATTGTAAAGTACTCAATTTGAAAAGCACAAAAAATAATTACAAAAACTCGATTAGTTGATTTACTCTATTAACAAATAAAATTCACATATTATAATGATTATCTAGAAAATTGAATTTTAGAAATTACTACAGTACGATCAAAATAATCAATTGATTAATAAAATTAATTGGATGATCTTTCGTACAGTTGCAGATTTCACAGAGAATTAAAAGCGAATCCAAAACATATAACACAAGAAAGAGCACAAAATTCTTATACTAGTTCATTTTTCCTCAAGATCTACATCCAATTTTCTTTTTCAAACTTGCAAAGAATTTCACTAAATCACATAATTATACAACCAATACAATCAAGACACATAATCTTGTACCCTACAAAATCAACAAAGAAGCAATGTAACACCCTGTTATACCTCTACAAATGAACATCCTATTCAAATGTAGTCTATACACTCAATTACAATCAATAGAAATGAAATACATTCACCAACTGCAACTAGAATAGAACAAACCAGGTTATTAAACTAGATGAAAAACAATGTAGATCAACCATAGATAAGAGAAATTGCTCAAGATTCCCTTTCTTGAATAATTTTAATAAAAAACTCATTAAGCTTTTTGTGAAATCTCTCTATTTTCAAATATAATTCTCTTTGTATCTCTTCTCTTCCTAAAAATCACGATTGCTTTCTTAGTTCCAATAACAGTTATACTTCAAAGAAAACAGTTGATTGAAAATCTACTTACAATGATTGATTTTATTAACAAAATTTTCAGCTAATTAATTTTGAAAAATAATTCTTTGAAAACACCATTAAAATAGTTTTTCATTGAAACTTTTATCAAATTAATTTCATTTTATTTTTAAAACTTCTCAGAACATATTTCAGTGAGTTATGATACTTGTACATGATTTATCAACACTCACACCAACACACTAACTCTAATAACTAAACTTTGGAGACTCTTTTTCTCTTGACTTGACTTCATCAAATAATATTCTGTATCGTTGCCAACAAACTTCCCCTATTTGATGAAGGCAATCCCGTGAGTGTGTGTGAGTAACTCTAGTCAACCTACATAAACTGAACTAAGCATTGCCATAAAATTTTCTTCGATTTAAATAAAGTAAAAGCTGATTTAAAAATTCACACATGACAGACTTACTAGTAATCACCAATTTAAATAAAAAATTACCCAGTTTATTTTTCTTACCATGTTAGAGACCTACTAAAACTCATGGTATTTAGTTTCCCCTCAATTAGTTACTCCCCTTAAATGGTAGAGTGATTACTCACAATCCTGCAAATCAGTTAGATAGCCACACATGCACCAAACTAATGCTATCACAATAAAAGTTCTTTCATAACCATATGTAGTTTAGTGCAGTTTCGGTCCACAGTTTAAGAATCTTAAACTATTATATACCATATTATCCTACTTTTAAAAATAACATAAAGAAAAAAATTGACAACCATAACAAACATACCAAATACACCATTTTTCGCCCATTGAATTCATCAAATAAAATCAATATAGCATGACACCAAAACAAATATTAAAACCAGTGTTCAAAATATAGTGAAATGTGAAAGATAATGTGAAGCATGTGATCCTAAGTCTCCCTAGCATATTGTAATTATACCAATTCGTCTTGTACAACTTCAATTTTATAATTAAGGTGTTGAAAGATAATGTGATGCATGTGATCCTAAGTCTCCAGCCATTCTGTCCAGCCTTCCAAGTACCATTTGACTTGTTTATGTGATACTTCATCAAATGAATCCAGTTCACTTTCACCTGTTCATTATGCAATGCATCAATATTAAGTCTTTTGCAATAAAGACAACATGATTGTGTCCTCTAGGGACAGCTGCCACATTACCAAGAAAGCTAGGATCGTCTGATTCATGGTCGGTCCTCCCACATGAAATCCTCTCATTGATGAATGTGGATTCCTTATACAAGACCTTAAAAACTAAATCTTGTTGTAGTATTCTAATGATCCAGTATTTCCTTTGCCAACCTTTGTTCCAGAGTTTTTCAATCCTGTGAGTGTGATTCGTACTGTAGGGGTAATATCCATGTCCACCCTTTTAAAATATGTCCACATCTCCTTTAAAATTTAAATTTGTGAAGAATACCCAAACCAAATTTGGGTAAATATTCCTAGTCAAGTTGAGAAGCTTTTCCAGCTTCTAATATTTTAGCATCCTCCTTACATTAAGCAACTTCTTTTACTTTAGCCAATTAAATCTCATGAACTTTGGTTTGTTGATGACTTTCTTGCTCATTGATAAAGGTAGATCTCAATTTGGTCTTGGTTCTAAAGAACCATCTCTCAAGGTGGCCACTCTCTGCAGGTTCTTCACTTTGGCGTCTTCTAGTGGTCCTAGAGGACCTAACTCTCTTCCTTGGTGTTGTTGAAATAGACATGGTTGGTTTCAGGTGATTTTTCCAGCAACACTTTGTTTACCTTTGAGAGATTTTTCTAAGTGATGAATGAGATGAAATGCACGCCATGTGGTCTTATATGAACGTGAAAAATATACACAAAATGATGAAGTAATTGTGTAGTTAATGAAAGGCATAAAATCAATGTTGTTTAGGTAGGTTACTGCACCAATCAATAAATTCATAAATGACAACATGATTTGGCAACTTGCTCGGTCAACTTTCCAGTTTGTGCTTTTTTACTACAAATTGATTGTTTACATGTGGCATGGGCACGGTTCATGATGTAGATAATGTGATTTTCATGCTTGAACACTTATAATCAATTTATAATCAAGCATTGGAAGCATAAGTTGATTTTAAGGTCAAATAATGTTTCATTTCTTTGACCTCAGCTACACATTAATCCTCATATACAACAAGTAATTATTCAATAAATGTTCAATTTGACTGATTGATTATTGTTAATGCATATATTAATAGTCGATTGAATTTTACAATCAATTAATTCAAATTTTAGTGTTGAATTCAATCACAATAAAATTAATGAACTCGAAAGTTAGGAAATATTTGACATATCAAGAATTTCTAATTCTTTCTTTAGAAAATTAAATCTATCTTTAGACACTGGTTTAGTGAAAAGATCAGCCAGTTTATTTGATGTTTCAATAAATTTAATTTCACAGTTACCATTTTACATGATCTTTGATGAAGTGATGTCTAATTTTGATATGCTTGGTTTTAGAATGTTGCACTGGATTTTTAGTCAAGTTAATAACATTGGTATTATCACACATAAGTGGTACCTTTCAAAGCTTTAAACCAAAATCACTTAATTATTGTTTCAACCAAAGGATTTATATACAATAAATTCCAGTAACAATATATTTTGCCTCTAAAGTTAACAGTGTCATGCATGCTTGCTTCTTGTTGTGCCATGAGATTATACTTGATTCAAGAATATGACATGTTACACTAGTGTTTTTCTTGTCTAATTTGCAACCTGCAAAATCAGAATTAAAATAATCTACTAAATTCAATTATACGTCACTTGGATACCACAGTCTAACATTGACATTCCCCTTCAAGTATTTTAGGATTCTCTTGGCTGCACTGTAGTGTGATTCCTTTAAATTTGTTTGATATCTTGCACACAAACACATTGAACATTGTGTCTGGTATGCTAACTATCAGGTAGAGGAGTGATCCAATTAATCTTTTGTATTTTGTTTGATCTACAACTACTCGTTTCTCATCAACATCCAAATAGCAGCTTGTTGAAATGGGTGTTGCAGCTTCCTTGCACCTCTTCATTTCAAATTTCTTTAAGAGATCCTTGCAGTATTTTGATTGATTTAAAAATGTTGATTGTTTAAGTTGTTTGATAAGCAAACCTAGAAAGTAATTAAGCACTCCCATTATAGATATTTTAAACTCACCACCTTCCATAACTGTAACAAACTCTTGACAAAGTTTTTCATTAATTGAACTAAAGATAATATCATCAATATACACTTGTACAAGAATGATATCATTATCGGTCCTTTTAAAAAAGAAAATTTTATCTACTTTTCTTCTTTCATATTCTATTCCAATAGAAAATTACTTAATACAATGCTTTTTGAATTTGTACTCATGTCTAGGATAGTTGTGATCTTTAAATTCTGGTGTATGTGATACATATACTTCGTAACTAATAAATTTATTTGCGAATACACTTTTTACATCCATTTAACACAATTTAAAATCACACAAACCACAATTATGGGTGTGCGGATAGCCTTTTTTGTCTTATAAGTGAATATAAATTACAATGGACTCTTTCTTCCTAAGTGATAAGATTCTCAACCTTTTACCTCCAAAAATGTGAAATGATAGAAGCTACCAAGTACTTAAACCAACCTTGCAAAAGTTTGACTTGCTCCCAAAAATTAATTGATAAGAATTCGAGAATCCTTTAGGAAGTATCAGTCCGTAATGAACTCAACAATTGAAAACACCATTCTCAAAATGCAACCTCCGGAATTTGGATTTTCCTTAACGAACATCTAGAAAATAGTAAGGCAGTTCTAAAAGATTTATTTGAACATGCAATCATTCATTCTCGAAGGCATAATCTAGAATTGTTATTTTACTATACCAGGTCATATATTTATTTTTATAAAATGAAAAGTTCAAAGCATATTACAATTCATAATTCATTCTTAATTCCTCAATCCAAAAGGTTGATGAATATGTCCGGAATTAATTTACCAGAACACCTTGTACTGACATTTATCAGTACAGAATGAAAATTTTGAAAGATTAGAATTGATTCCAGAATGAACTTTTTTGAAGGGTTGTTGAATTCTTTTCAGAACAGATAAAATTTTTATAGGTTGCAGCCACAGAAGTTTTAAGAAAAGGTTAGAGACAACTTCATGTTATGTTTTTTTGGGTGCAGACTTGTACTCCTTACTGCGTAGCGTTGCTATAATGAAGACAAATTCTTCCTCCACCCCCATACTCTCTTCCTGCACCCCCATACAAAATTTTAATTCTACAACTGTCCTTGAAGAAATTACTCAAATACCCTTCTTTTATTAAGTAACTTTGAAGTTTCTGGTAGGGCACTCGGATGAGGCATCCGGTTCTCATATTTTGAAATTTGAGAACCGGACAACCTTACGCCCGGTTCATAAATTATTAACCGGATGGACTGGATCGGGGGTGCCATCTGGTTTGTAAATTGTGAACTGGACGCCACCTCGTCAGATTGTCATAAGGTAAAAAAATTGCAAACTGGATGGGTGGTGGGTGGACCTCATCCGGTTTGTAAATTTGTGAACCGGATAAGGGTGCCATCCCGTTCACATTTTTTCAATTTTTTTTGCACTGTGACAGATTGGTGAGGAGCATTAATGTACTTGAAAGTAAAAAAGAAAATGAAGAGGGTTCACATTTTTTCAATTTTTTTGAACTACACTGTGACAGATTGGTGAGGAGCCTTAATGTCTTGAAAGTAAAAAAGAAATGAAAAGTCTTTTCTTTTAACGTGTTTACTTCTCATTTCAATTTCTAACCCGAACCCCATCTTAAATGAAGAGTCTCTCCTCTCTCCTGCTGCATTTCACCAATTCATTGGTTCATTAGGTTTGATAAAACTAAATTAATAGGCAAATGAATAGTAAAAAGAGTCTCCTCTGTTGTATTTCAATGTCTCTACTTCTTACTACTAGATAATGCCCATAAATTTCATGATAGGTGCCTAAAGATTCATAGTGAACTTCGATAGGAACTTCTCTTGACGAAATAATGCATAGATCTAGTAGCCACCGGAGCCACAAAGGACTATCGAAGGTTATTCTTTTATGTTGATAAGCTCCAATTGCATCATAAGAATTACAAAAAAAAGGTTCTTTTTTTTCGTATACTTATAGTTATTATTTGGAATGATTTCATTTTTCAAATTTCTGTAATTCCGTGGATTATACCTATTTAAAGAAATACCTCGCTGATTCCCACTCGTTAATATGTAAAGTCCAATAAGCATATCTTGAGTTGGTACGGAAATTGGATCCGCAATAGCTGGAGATAAGAGGTTCGTATGAGAAAACATAAGTAAACGAGCTTCTGCTTGAGCTTTTAAAGATAAAGGCACATGAACAGCCATTTGATCGCCAAACAAATAGCACGCCCAATGCCTTTATGAAACCTAATGAATAAATGAATTCGAGGAGAGACTCTTCATTTAAGATGGGGTTGGGGTTGGAAATTGGAATGAGAAGTAAACACAGCAAAAGAAGAGATTCTGCTAACCAACTCCTCTGCTCCTCACCAATCTGTCACAGTGGAGTTTAAAAAAAATTAAAAAAATGTGAACCGGATGACACCACCCATCCCCTATCCAGTCCATCCGATTAACAATTTATAAACCAGACGTCAGACTGTCCAGTTCTCAAATTTCAAAAAATGAGAACCGAATCGAATGGCCTCATCCGGATACAAAGAAAGTTGTGGAATTAAAATTTTCTATGGGGATGCAGGAAGAATTTGTCAATAATGAATCCGGCACATTCAATGTTAAGTAACCAAAACACGGCAACAACTTCCTGTACCCCATACCTTCCATGAATATCAAAAAAATCCAAAAATACTTTCTAAGTGATGCACCTAGAAAATAAATTTAAGATTATACTTTTCAAAAATAGGTTTCAAAACATATTTTCTGAAATACAAATTTTATGATTCAGAATACATTTTTTTGAAATTTATTTTTAAAAAATATTTTCAGAAATATAATTTTTATATTCTAAAAATTATTTTTCAGAACCTATTTGCGAAAAGTACATTTCAAAATATAAATTTACATTTCAAAAAAGTGTTTTCCAGAAATTTTTTGAAAACTAACGGAGTATTTTAGTCATTTTGCGTTATGCAGGAAGTTTTTGCCCCCATAACACTGCCCAACACTGGGAAGCTCATTTTCGTTTTGTGCCGTTTCAATAAAAAAGAAGAAAAACATTATGCTTTTGCCCAAATCATAAAACGCAAATATCTGATGGAAATTTAATCCCTTAAATCATTTGAGACTCGAGCCAGGCATTAAATGCTTATATTACATATTTGGCAACCGATTAATTTCAAGACGACTGTTTTTCGAATTAAAAGAATATCAAGAAGTCGGCTATTAGAACTATTTTTCTTCAAAAACAAGTCAATCCAAATGCATGATCCTCCAAAACAAAACTCATAATCTTCCTAGGAGATACGGATAAGTCATACCTACTCTTCATAGGTTGGTCAACCTATCAGCCCACAAGTATACACAGTGGTTTAAGCAGACAGTGACTTCTGAGTCAGCCCTATTCATTCAACCTCTAACTATAGCAAATTTCCTGGTCAAAGACCAGCCAAAGTAGAAATTGTGTAGAAAAGCTGAAAAATCTGTCCATTTTCAGTTAGTTTTATACATTTGCTACTATAAGGCATACGTTTTCAATGAACTACAAATACAATATTTGAATCAAGTTCGACCTGTTAGAGTCCTGCAACACCTTGATGTCTGTATAGTCAGCAAGGTCAGTTCCCAGCAGGCGTATCATTTCTACACTGTTCAGTGGCAGGAAGCAAAAGCCTAAGCCTACTTCTGTACTTTGTGATACGGTGTAACCGTTCTTCCCTTAATCTATGTGCAGCAAAAGGAAAGTAATAACATTGTTAATATTTATTTCATCATAGGTATATCACAAAAAAGAAAAAGAAAAGAAAATAGTTCCATGCTATCCACAAATTGTAAAAGACATGATTGAACTGCATTAAATAAGGAGACATGATATCATTTGGATGGAAAATACCTCACCAATATTTCTCATTATTAAATATTGATTTTATTTCTTATTACTGGATTTCTTCTTCATTATAATTTATAAAAATATGAATACTTGTGTTTATCCAACACACGAAATTTATTATAATCATTCTCGGTTTCTCTCTTCTCAACATGGTTCTTGAGTCGTATCATCTACCGGGACTTGTTTTAACCTTAATCCCTTCAACATGCTATTAGAATCTAACGAGACGAAACCCAAATGTCTCGGCTATACTCACTACTCACAAGAGTAAACTTTCTAGAAACCCATGTACGTTTTTCGATTTTTGTTTATTTCCTGCCATCACTATTCACTGCAATCGTCACAGCTCGCTGTTATTATGAATATTTTTATTTATTTGCATATTACATCTTTGTTATTAGAAACTATCAAATTTCCTATATTTATAATATTAAATCTTTTTTCTTGATATAAAGCACTTGCATTGTCTTATATGTTTCTCTCTTTTCTAAAGTTTAACACTAATAATTCACTATTTACAATACACACATACGTATATATAAAGACTAGCATACCTTGGTACCAAAGTCATGCAAGGTATAAGGGTCATTATACCCAACCTTACCGTTGCATATGCGAAATAGTGGTTTCGTTATTTGAACCCATGAGAAATAAGTTACCAAGGTGTGTAACTTTACCATTAAACCATGGCTTGCCCTCAAGTATAATGTGAAAGTTTATTTGAAAATAGAATAACTCGAGTATGTAATATCAATAATTTAGATATTTATCTTGTAGTCATTGTGTTGTTAATATCTTAACTCTTTCATATTTGATAAAGATTATGGATAGAAAAACTATAGAAGAGGGGGCTAAAAAAGAAACCAAAATCAGAGATTATTTCAAAATGCCCAGAACAAGCTATTGTGAATTTCAAAAACAACCAAAACAAAGTTAATATGATCCACAATTCCACACAAACAGAGTGATCAAAGAGACACGATTAGAAACCTACAAAATACAGAAAAGAAAAAGAATCAAGACAGAAATGTCGAAAATGGGGAAAAATGAAACATTGAACGACAGGTGCCATACAAACAACAGAGAAGGGTTTGTTAAGTATGGGAGAGGAAAGGTGTCACAAGTCAACCGAGTGGGACAAAAGAGAGGCTTCTCTTGAAAATAAGAGTTAATGGAAAAAACTAATGAAATAGATTTTTTGTACGGGATGTGCAACCTGCCTGCAAAATTCTGGGTCTTCAACTTGTTAGAACATGACAATCTCAAAGGCTAGCACATTTTCCTATGGTCCGATACAGCTATCCTATGCTAAATAAAGCATTGGAAGCCACTTAGCCACCCCAACTCGTAGGATCCAGCAATCTTACGAGTAATATCACAATTTTACAACCTTGTGGTCAACTTAGTCTTCCAATGTTCTGACCACAAATCATACGGACTCACAAATTCAGTGTACGACCACAAATCTACTATATTGGGTTGTATGCTATACAGTTTATAATGCATTATCAACTAGACATGTAATGTTCTTGCCACAACTCACAGATAGATGATGAATACATAAACCAAAATGTGAAAGGGAGGGCTAAAAGTTAAACATACCGTAATTTAACCCTTTTGGCCCGTTTAATATGTCTCTTTAATAAATCTTTTGGTGTCAAGTTCTCAACAGATAGTTCATTCTGAAAGCAACAATGAGCAAAACATATGATATGATTAATGGGATTGAAATCTTGACCTAGAATTGAAGTGAAAGAACAAAAATGTCAATAGAAACATGTGCTTGAGAACAACTATTCTGCAAAGCTTATTCTACAACACAACTTGTGTCAACAAAATAACTATTTTGGATGAAAATAAGGATTTCAGTTTAAAAAATTTGATTGCTTTAAAATAGGAAGTTAATGAAAGAAAAGCTAACCTCTTCCTGCTCATCTTCATTTTTATCATCTTCTTTCTTGTTTGACATATAACCAGCCACCATATATGCAGGCAATGGTTTAGGAAGTGCCTTAATTACATCTTTTTGTTGCGGCTGCCAATACAATGAAACATATGATAAATAAATAACACATTGAAATAAATAGAAGCATAAAATATTCATCCTCCAAAAGTAACTCATTGATAGTAAAATCCAGTAAATTCCTGCATATTTGTCACACTATTTGTAACCAATTTTAAGACCACAGGGTAAGCATATAAGTCATCCCCACTGTTAGAATCTTGTAAGTATATTAAAATCTTATAGATATAGTGATTGATGATATTAGGATCAATAGATGATATTCGGATCAAGTATACTGATTCAATATTTATGTTATTAGCCTAAACTAGGGTAACTGAATACTTCGTAATTATGTTTGCCCCCCTGTAAATTGATAGCACTATTGTACTCTAAACATATGGATATGCCTTCTCGGTTTCTCTCTTCTCAATATGGTATCAAGAGCCCAACAAGAAACGAAGCCTAATTTGTGTTTTGCCAATTGGCCCATTGCTCATAGTTAAATTTAGAGAAACCATGTACTATTTTTCAATTTTTGTTTTCTCCTTGTCTTGTTTCATTGTTCACCACCAATAGTGTAATTCTTCACTATTGTTAATGTCATTGTTCACTGCAACAACTTTCTAGCGAGCTTTTTCCTGTCGACAACCACCAGCTCGAACATCACCCTGACATGCAACAACCAACCCCGATAATCACTACTCCATTTGACAACTCACACGCCCAAACCCTGCTCCTGATTTTTCATTCCCACCTGAGTTTTCCTGTAGATAATTTTGCGATCAAACTGACCCTATAGTGTTGGCTTTGGATCTGCGGTCCTTCTTCCATTCCACCAACCTTGTTTGGCTGGCTATTTTGTATTTGGCTAGTTATTCTATGTTTTGCTATTTTTCAGCAACTTTGGCGCACCACTATTTACAAGTTTGATGGTAGTGCCTCAAACCATCTCAATACTAAAGAAATTGCAGCTGAAATTTACCACCATAAGTGGAGTAAAATTGATGCTCAGCTTTGGGTATTCATCCTCTATCAAACAAATTGATGCTGCCATGAAACGTGTCAACTGGTTTGGGCATAGGCCAAGTTGATTTACACTAATGACATACAAAATCTCTATAGAGTATGTCAGCATCTCATGGCAGCACGAACACTTAATGGAACCATGTCAGCCTGCTTGGGTAGTATAAGTGGTTTTCTTCATGATTTTAATGAACTTTTCTTCCCCCTAGCCAAGGAATTAGGGAATCGTCAGACCTTTTTCATGTTACTAGCTTTGTACGGCTAACCTGCAAAGCACTCCCACATTTGGAACCAAATTTCAAAATCTCCTTTTGTCCCTACTATGACTACTACTTAGTCCTCTTTGCTTTGCATTCCCGCTAAAGCAACCACCTACTTAGCAGTTAGTCTTATGCAAGCAACTTCTCCTTTAAGAGCAGCCTGTCTCGCTGAAGTTCTAGCTCATGCACTTTGGGGATGCCCATGAGCTCTTCAAGTGACAAGCTATCAAGGTTCTTATATGTCTTCAACGCTATTACTTATGGTCTTCATTGCCAAGCAAAACTTATTGAAATTTTGTCTTTGTGGTCATAGTTATCAGAATGTTTCCCTAAAGAACAAATCTCATTTAAGATGGTTTGGAATCTAGTGAACATGCTTTGCATATCCTTGCTTTCCTCCATACTGAATAGTTCATAGTAGCAAGTAGGTTGAGTTTATAAAAGAACCCTCATACGTCATAGCAAGAGTATCTCACATTTCTTTGGCTCCATTGAAGGTGTGGATCTTTGAGTATTCTTCTTCAAAGAGCGCGTACATCAAAGCATTTTGTGCTTTGGAGTTTAGCAAATATCTTTGCTTTTGCTCATCAGCCATAGCATTCTAGGGATAGGCTCAGTATCGTCGTCTACAAGAACGTAGTTACCGTTCCCCAACACATCCATCATAAACGCCCAAGTTATGACATGGATCGTAGGCTCCATTGATCCTAATACTGTTCTCAATCTTTGACCATTCAACTCTATAGGCAGAATGTGGGCCTATCCAAACAAGATTTATACCCAAAATAATATTGCTAGAAGGTTCCAACTAGAACATGAAATTGTCATATTTCAACAGGATAGTCTCAATTCCTGAATTCTATTCTCATTTCAAGAATATTTTATCACAGGTCAAATTGTGGTCATTAAACTACAAAACAAGATCAGTTTATTAAGTAGGTTGGAAATCCTATTTACCTAGCCATCACCATATCTGACATCTCAGTTGTTGTCCACACACAATTAGCAAATTCACGTAATCACTTCGATCGACATTTGCATCTTTCTGCACTACACTATATTATTATCTATTGGGTACCTAGAGTCGTGGTCTTTTCTTCTTTATTGATGCATCATAACAAGTTCAAGCCTACAGTGATTGCGATAGGACTGGAAGTCCAGACGTTAATGGTTGGTGTATGCTTCTAACAAAGTAGTCAATAATAGATCAGTAGTGCAGTGCGGACATTCCCGAACTGGTTTTTCTTTGTTACTTATTTTCAAAATTTAATTTTATATTTTTTTAGATTTACATATATTATATAATATATGAAATTATTTAATAAGATTTCCTTTTACTTATTGTATATATGTATACATTTCTTATAATCATATTATTTACAATGTTCATATTATTATTTAATTTAATTTAATTTAATATAAATTATGTTTTCTTAGTTTTATTTCAATGGCTATTTAATTATTACATCATATTTTATGCTTTATTCAGTTTATTTTTTAATACTATTATTTTTATTAGTATTATTACTTAATTAGTCATATTGCATGTGTTCATAAGCCAATTTTACCGATAACAAATGCTAAGTTTTACATCAGAAAGAAAAGACTATTGGGTTCAAAATGAAACCCAAGAAATTAAAGCAAATGAGACAATAAAACACTCCAAAGCCCCAAGACCTGGCCCACCCACCGGCTACAAGTTAGCACCACTTTGAAACAAATGGAAGGGTAGGAGGTTGATGGTGATATGATGAAGGTTGTAGAACCTTGTCTAACAACAGAAAAGAATAGATTATAAGAACATGTCTTTAATGGAGAATTATCCAGAGGACTACTGTTAGGTCCCATGATAAGGAACAGGAGAAAGCCTGGAAGGTGTATTCCAGGAGGAGGTTTAAAAGTTAAGGCAGAGACAGAGTTGTTAAGGAATCAACATTAAACAAGTCAATTTATGAGAAGGAATTGATGGCTTTTGTCTTAGCCATACAACACTGGAGGCCATACTTACTGGGGAGGAGATTCACAGTTTATACAGATCAAGAGTTTGAGACACCTGCTTGAACAAAGAATAACAACCCAGAACCAGCAAAATTGGTTAGCCAAGTTGATGGGATATGATTTTGATATAGTATACAAAAAGGGAGCCTCCAACAGGGTCGCTGATGCCCTGTCTCGAAAATATGAAGGAAAGGAAGACGAATCAGTGGATCTAAAAGTACTGACTAGATCAATATGGCAAGATTAGGATTGAAGAAGAGATTCACAAGGATGAAGAATTAAGGAAAATCGTGGAGGAACTAAAAGTTGATCCTGAAGCACGTGGCAATTATACACTGTAAAACAATAAATTACATTACAAAGGACGATTAGTACTATCAGTCACTTCCCACTGGATACCCAAGTTGATGCATTCATACTACACCTATGGAGGGACACTCGGGAATGTTCATAACATACAAGAGGATAGCTCAATCATTGTATTGGAGGGGAACAAAAAAAATGATCACCAGTTTTGTGTTTGGCTGTGTGATTTGTCAGAGAAATAAGAATCAGGCATGTTCCCCACAAGGTTTATTACAACCTTTACCAATTCCAGAAGTAATATGGGAATAAATCAGAATGGATTTCATTGTTAGACTATCCAATTCGAATGGGTACGACGCAATTTTTGTAGTTGTAGACAGGTTGAGCAAGTATGGGCATTTTGTACCCCTAAACACCTCTACTCCGCTCGTTCCCTGGCAGAAGTATTCACAAGGGAGGTGGTCAAGTTGCATGGGATCCCAAACTCCATTGTGAGTGATTAAGATTTGATATTTCTCAGTCTCTTTTGGCAAGAGGTTATTTCGCTTGCAAGGTACTGCTGCAGATGATCACCGCATACCACCCCGAATCCGACGGCCAAACGGAGGTTTTGAATAGAATATTGGAGAGGTATTTGAGCTGCTTCAGTTCGGAACAACCCAAAACTTGGGTGACTTTCATACCCTGGTTGAGTATTGGTACAACACCAGTTACCAGTCATCAGCCAAATGTTCCCCCTTCGAAGTGGTCTATGGGAGATCACCCCGTCATTAGCTAGATTCATTCCAAGAGAGACATTGGTGGAGCCGGTAGCTCAAGATTTAATGAACAGAGAGAGGTGTTGAAGCAATGGAGATATCATTTGAATCGTGCTCGGGACCAAATGAAGAAATTTCAAATAAGAAAAGGAAGGCATCTAATGTTCAAGTAGGTGATATGGTTTACTTGAAGATTCATCCCCATAGACTACAATCCATGCCCACGAAAATACATCTTAAGCTATCCTCAAGATATTATGAGCCTTACAGCTTCCAGTGGGATCATTTATTCAACCAGTTTTTCATGTATCCCAGTTGAAGTTGTAGTGGGAACACAACAAGTTGATTTGGAACTACTCTCCGAGCTGCAAGTGCAGGGACAAAGTAGTTTAGCACTGTAGATCTTGGACAGAAGGGAAGTTGAAAAGGAAGGAGAAACCGTACAACAAATAATTTTGGTACAATGGCAGTCAGGGGGAAGAGAAGGCGCAACTTGGGAGGAAGAGCAGAGTAAAAAGACCAATTCTCATATTTCAACCTTGAGGACAAGGTTGTTTCCAATAGGAGGAGTATTGTTAGGTCCCATGATAAGGAACAGGAGAAAACCTAGAAGGTGTATTCTAGGAGGAGGTTTAAAAGTTAAGGCAGAGACAAAGTTGTTAAGGTAGTTGGAGGGAGGACAGTTGGCACATTTATGGTAGTTAACAATGTCAACGAGTGATCTATATATAGACCAATTTGTAGCAGCATAATTAGTTTTTTGGATTGTACTTTGTAGACAGGAGCATTTTCTGTGTCAAAGGATTATTTCCTTTGTAACACTTGTTCATTTCAGTAACATTTGATCTAAGAATAGAAACAATCTGTCTCATTCAACTCAGTGTATCCATTGTGTTAGATTCTTGTAGTTTCTATGATAGGCACCTAACAACTACACACAATTTTGATCTGCATCTTTCCTGAGTCTAATAAATTCAGCCTTTTTAAATAGGGCACTAGAGGAGGTTTATGTGTGTCAACCTCCAAATTTTGAAGTAACAAGATATGAAGACCATGTACATAAATCGAACTAGGCTTTATATGGGCTAAAACAAGCCCATCGAATTTGGAATAAAAGAATCAATTGCATGTTTTACAATTGGGTTTTAGGAGGAAAAAGTCAAGTCTCACATCAACCCGAAATAGTGTCAAAATATAGGATATAAGTGGAAGCAATCTTCTCTTATAAGTTGGTTTTATAAAGTTGAGTTGGTCTAAACCACTTTAAAATATGATACTGGAACTTATCCTATATTCATTAAAAGGGTCACTCACCATGTTATACACATAGCAAGCCCAATAGTGTTGCACGTGAAGTGGTGTATTGAGAAAAACCAAATCTTACATCAACTAAAGATACTATTAAAATACAGTATATAAGTGAAACAATTCTCACCTTATAAGCTAGTTTGCCTTTATCTAGATGAACTATTGATTGATTATTGGCAAAATGGATTGTCTTTTAGTTCATTGAGAATTTTCTGCAAACCTAACATAACTTAGAATGGGCTTTATTAGTAGATTTATGGATCATCCAAGGCTTTTTTATCTATTTGCAGCTAAGGGAATATTGTGATACGTGAAGGGCATTTTGTGATATGGGTTGCTTTTAAAACATGACCGAAGTATTTGGCTACTATTGTGACTTAGATTGGTGTGAAGGTAAAAGTGACAAAAATAGTACAATAGGGTATGTATTTCTAATGGGTGGAGCACTTATTTCATGACATTGTAAGGAGTCGGCAATGACATTGTCTTCATGTGAGGCTAAACACATTTCAACCTAAATGGAGCTTGTCAAGCCTCAAAAATGTAGATTAAAGGTACGATTCTGCGAAGAATTGGTAGACATCAAGTCATGGATATTAGAGATTCCACATCAAGTAGAGATAAGACCAATTTATATAATATAAATGGAAAAAAACCTCACTTTAAAAGTCAGTTTTGTAAGATTGAGTTAGACATAAACCCACTTACTAATATGTTATCAAAGCCTATCCTAACAAGGTTTGTTGGACCTATCGTGTGTCACCTGCTATCGGGCCGTTGTCAAACTATCCACAAACATCTAGTCCCATGCTTGAGATGTTCAGTCCCCAATGTGAGGAAGGTGTGTTGGAAATCCCATATCAATAGAGATAAGACCAATTTGAATATATAAGTGGGGGCAAACCTCACCTTATATGCCAAATTTATAAAGATGAGTTAGGCTTAAACTCACAACCTAATAATATATAAGCTTGGTTAAATATCATGTTCATTGGAAGAGCAAGCACATTAAAACAATATTTCCCTTCCCAAGATCAAGTAAAGGAAGCTAGAGTTAAACTATTGCAACACTAATAGTGGCTAACAAACCCTATAAAGCTTGACGGAGTCAAATTGATAAGAGAGATAATATAAATGCAAACTATTGCTATTTTTAGTTAAGGGGGAGTGTTGTAGATAATTCAAGTTGCCTTTTACTTAAGTAGTTAGTGGGCTGTTAACTAACTACTTATAACTGTAGCATAAATAATCATTTTGTAATGTATTCAGGACCCACAAACAGATTCAACCATTTATCATTCCAAAGATGCTAAATGATAGAAGATATGATGCATCAACATAGAATTAAGATCAATTAATTATTTTGTACAGCTTTTAAAAATCAATATATTTCATTCAAATTCGACAAAAAAAACATAACCTCAGTGAGAATCACTTATATCTAGTTGCAAATTAAATATTTGCTATATATGTGATAAGCTACAACCAAAAATATTCATCCTCAACTCAAACTCATTTAAAATGGAAGTTGAATTAAAGTAAAAGTACAGCAATAGTTGAAGTGGAATATGTAAATTATCAAAGTACACATAAAATGCAATTAGTATCATTTCTTTAACATCAAAACAGAATTACAAGAGAATCTTTCTAGTCATCATCACAAGCTTGAAATCAGAGGCAGATTACAAATCGTAAAAAGAGGAAGTACAAATATATTACTCAAACCTGGCTTTCTTCATTTACACCATTTCGCAACCATGATCTACAAAGTGCATATAGAGAAGCATCCTCTGTTATTCTTACCTAAAAAAATGAAATATTACCACAACTAAGAAAGGTTCCAGGGATAAAGCTAAGATATTAACTCAAGGTACTAATTTGTTGCCATAACCAACACCACATTTTTATACATTGGAATTAAATATTTACTTAAAAAAGTGACCAGGTAGGTTATAATATATGAAAATGTTTTGGGACGACTTTTCAACTTAGATGTTGAATAACAAACTTATTTTGTTGCACTTGCACCAATTAATTAGGTTCATGTTCTAATTATATAGTTAAAACTTTGTTTATTCCAAAACTGATTTAATTGTTTATCTCATTTGACTTCGGTTAATTGGGAAAGCTTCATTCCTTCCTACATCAATTACAATTCTTAGACCTCACATAGCCACATTGCAATCTTATCCTGCATTCTAATTTCAGTCTTTAGTGGTAAATTATTGGTATCTTGGATAAATATACACTCCTTATTCCTACTTCCTTTTCCCTGTCTGTTGTTCCTTAATCTGTCTTCTACTTTTCAATTTTTATTTCAGTTATGCATTTTTTGTATAATCATGCATCAATTCAACAAAGTTTGTCTAATTAACATTAATTACTATGGTAAAATACAGTAAAAATAATGAAATCAAAGCAATCCTTGTATAGCTAGTAATATTATCAAATTTCAATAAACTACACAAGTAAATAGCCATTTCTGTTAAATGTTAAACTCTAGGAAAGAGACAAAGCTGAAACCATGTGTTTCTTAGATAGCTAAAACAAGAATATTGTGTGAGAGAAAGCAGCCAATATTTTTAAATCTGAAGTTTCTAAGCCAAAGTTCTCCAATGAATAGTAGAGAATGAATTTGAGAGAGTGAATATCCCTTTCTTAGGATCTCATATTTATAAATTTTGAGACATCAGATACGAGAGGGAAGAGAGGAGAATATGAAAAGATATATCTAGGAACTAGGTACAACCCAAAACACATACCAGATTTACAATAAATTCTATTTAAGACAATTTATTCTAAGACCAGTAAAGGTCTAGGGACCTTATGGGGCTTGGGTTCCTATCAGATTCAGCCCATGATATCAAGTCAAGGGACAAAATTAACAATGAAATAAAAAAAGAAAGGGACAAATGGATAAAAGACCAAGGATACTTGGATCACAACCACTAAAAATTTCCAAAAGACGACTTTAATTCATAAAGAAATTAAAACAAGAAAATCAGAACAAGTGTCGGACTCGTATAGATATGGTTAGAACTCACAAGCACATTATGTGCTAGAAATGTAATAAAACTGTGAAAGATACTTTTATAGGCAAAAGATAAGCCCATTATGCAGATTAAATATCTTTAAAGAAGATTAACAAGCACCCACATTTCTCAGAATGTAATTAAACACACACAAACACAAAAGAATTTAATTTAACTACAACAAATCAATGAATTCATTTAAACAAAAATGTAAGATATTTACATTGCAAAGGATGTAAAATAAGAGTAAAAGCGCTCACTTTTCGATCTCTAACAACAATGTAGGTATCCTCTCTGATTTTTTCCCTGAGAAACCAATCAGAGATATCATCAATCCCAGCTCCATAACCAACAAAAAAAACAACAATATATACACCCCGTGTCAATAAAAAAAAAATCACCTGGTAGTCGAATCTTTAGCGCCATTGATATCAGAAACCGCAGACCGAGACGCAGCCTAAAGCCAAAGGAAAAGCAACCAAAAAAAAAAAAAAAAAAAAAAAAAAAAAAGAAAAAAAAAAAAAAAAAAAAAAACAAAAAGGAACAATTTGAAATCCAGCATAATTTTATTTCCACCCAAAGATATACTTCAATTCCAAACCAATTTTGAATCCAGTTGTTACTATCATTTAACCAGAACAAGATCTAGGAGCTCAGAAAGAAAAGGAAAAAACATAATCATCATTTAAATCCAGTTGTTACTATCATTTAACCAGAACAAGATCTAGGAGCTCAGAAAGAAAAGGAAAAAACATAATCATCATTTATTCACTCTAATACATATCACTCATTCACAAAATTCAAAAAGAACGCAAAGGAAGCTTCAGATTGGGAACCTTTTTAACGGGAGGCGATGCAGTGGGTGTGGCAGCAGCGCTACCCACTTGGCCGAGCGACACGTGATGCAGCGGCCTGGTCATGTGCAAGGCGTGACTGAGGTAATCCAAGTGCATGCCGCGATCAACGCCGCCGTAGACCATAGCCGGAGGGGCGAACGCGCCACCAGAGACGCCGTGGTCGACGACGGCGAGGCCTCTGACGCCTTTGGGCGCAAACGGGTAGGCAAAGTGAGGGTCGTGGGGTTTGGCCAAGAGAGTGTTCGCTGGGGCGCGAATTGGAAGGGTTTGTTGATGTGGAGGGTAATGGTGGTGCGGCTGAGCGAGAGGCGACACAGGCCGCGATGAAGTGTTTGTAGCAGCGGCGGGGTCGAGAGGCATGGTGGTAGTGGTGGTGGTGGCGGCGGTGGCGGCGGTGATCTTTGAAGAGTGAAAAAGGAAGCTGAGAAGTTGTTTTGATTGTGGCGTTAGTTTGGGGTTTTATTTGGAGAGAGGAAAAAGGGAGGGAAAGGAAAATTGTTAATTATTGTCTGCTGAGAAAGGAAGAAAAAGGGGAAACAAAAATTAATAACAGCTCAGTTTCAATTTGGTATATCATGTGGATTTGTTATGGAAAAAAAGAGTATATATTGATATTATTGTTTTCTATAACAATCTTTTTATAAATTCTCTCATTTTTATAAACATGACTGTGCCATTATAGCTTAATTCAGCAAGAATATGATAGTAGACAAAAATATTTTTTTACTGTAAATATAATAGTTATGTTTTTTTAATATATGAAATCCTATAAAATGCTTTATAATAGTTATTCTAGTAAATCCTACAAACTTTTTTAAGCTTTATTGTTTTATATTTTATGAATCCTTTAAAATTTAAATGATAAATTTCTAATTCATTACATCCCTATAAAAATCTTTTAAAAAGCTGCTATTTTTTTTAATGGGGAAAAGCCTTTTGAAATTTCATACATTCTTGTTATGGAGAGTAAATACAAACGAAAATTTTAAATGTATTTGAGCTCTTTGCTTCGACAAAAAGTAGAAAAAACAGAAGGAAGAAAAAATTTAAATGAAAAAACTAAAAATTAATTTTGCAATGTAAAAATCTAAAAAATGACAAAATTATCCTTAAACAAATTTCAAAATTTGTTGTAAACTCACAAAAATGTTATTCCTTCTGCAAACGGTGGTGTTTGCACTCTTCTAACATTGAACTCACGATTTGACTCAAATTTCCTTATTTTCCCTTTTGTTCCAGTGTAATTAGTTAAACGATGTCGGGCAGAAACCGTGGGCAGCCCATTCCTCCGCCGCATGCAGTGGGGCTATCGCCGCCGATTCACGATCACCCGGTGTTCGGCGCTCGAGCCCATCACCATCTAGTGGGATCCGTAGTCCCGCCCCATCCCCACCCCGCGCTTCTAGAGGACTTCCGGGACTCGCAGCTAGGGCTGGGCCCGCGCGGGCCCATCCCGCTGCACCCAGCGGCGATCATCGAGGAGCGTCTCGCGGCCCAACACCAGGACATTCAGGGCCTTCTGGGCGACAACCAGAGGCTCGCCGCCACCCACGTGGCCCTCAAGCAGGAGCTAGAGGCAGCCCAGCACGAGCTCCAGCGCGTGGCCCACTTCCGCGACTCGCTCCGGGCCGACACCGAGGCCCGCATGAGAGAGCTCTATGACAAGTCGGCCCAGCTGGAGGCCGAGCTCCGCAGCACCGAGGCGGCCCGGGCCGAGCTCCTCCAGGTCCACGCTGACATCAAGGAGCACACCGCCGTCCGTCAGGACCTGTCCGGACAGGTGCAGGCTATGACGCAGGACTTGGCCCACATGACCGCCGATGCCAAACGGCTGCCGGCGCTCAGGGCCGATGTGGAGGCCATGAAACAGGAGTTGCAATGTGCAAGGTAGTGGCTATGTCTCAATCTGGGGCAATGTTGTGCTTTGTGATCGAGGTTTTAAATTACACGCAGAAAACCTTAACTGTGATTATTTTCTGAAGACTTGTTATTTTTACATAAAATTGTAGAACAATTTTCTTACAATAGGAGAGAAGATGAATGATGTGATGGACAGTTAGGGATAAAATCAGTTGCTGTTGCATGAATAACAGAACTCTGATTTTGAATTATGTAGCTATTCGTTAGAGTTTGTAGTAAAAATTACATTTGACAATACACCCTAATTTTATGAAATGCATATTTTTTGTATGGTTATAGAATATGGGTTGAATGGTGGTATATGCTGGTGGCTTTAAAGAGAGGTGCAAGGATGCTGAGCAGTTGATAATGTTGTTGGTGTTGTTTTTAATTGTCTATTGGCTTTTAGGGCTGCCATTGAGTATGAGAAGAAGGGATTCGCAGAAAACTATGAGCATGGTCAAGTGATGGAGAAGAAGTTGGTTGCCATGGCTCGGGAGATGGAGAAGCTTCGAGCGGAGATTGCAAATGCAGAGAAAAGAGCCCGGGCTGCTGCGGCGGCTGGGAATCCAGGTATGCATCTTTTTTGCGTGATGTAGTCTTGATATTGGTAGTTAGAATCGTATGAATTGTAAGATACATATCGCGATACGTTTCAAAAATCACTTTGCACGATACATATAGGTTTCTGTATCGTTTTATGCCTTCAATCACACCATGAATTGTATGAATCGCATTTGAGTCATGTGATTCGCGATTCATGTCCGTTTTACACAATTCATGGTGATTGAAGGGTCATACACTGAAAAATGAAAAGTCTTGAAAACTAACAAAAAGTTAAACTGAAAGAAGAGTAAGAAGAAGAAGAGTAAAACGTTTACATTGAACAAAGAAAACCTTGTGAGGAAAGTAGATCTGGATTTACAAAGTTAAACTATGCTAGTGTATTTTAAGAACTTGTTTTGCTTCATACTTTTGTTCAAAATCTATTTTCATGCTTTCATTCAAATTCTGTTTTGCTTATTTTACTTCCATTTAAAATATAAGTTGCAAAAGTAAACGTACTTGTAATTGTAGCTTTTAAAAAATAAGTGAGTAGATAGGTGGTACAGTTCTGAAAAAAGAGATAGGTGTAGCTTTATATATATTAGGTGCAGTCTTAAAAACCATATAGGTATAGTATCGAAGAAAAAAAAAATAGACCATATAAGTGCAGTTTTGAAAAAAAAAAAGGCATATTATGTGCTCTTTTAATAAGAAGGTATGTACAGAGCTGAAAAAGAATAAAAAAACGTAGGAGTTCTAAAAATCATGTTTCTTATGATTTATAATAAGATTCGATTCACGATTCAAAAAAACCAAAAAACGATTCACGATTCGAATCTCGATTCGATAACCATGGTCTTGATGAGTTAACTAACTGCATCCATTCTTTTGTGACACACTTTTGTTTTCGTGTCTCAAGATATCATTGTTTTGGTCTACTAATGCTCTTCTTTTGCTGCCATTTGCTTTGATTTTGTAGGTTCAGGGTATAATGCAAATTATGGCAATGCTGATGCTGGATATGCTGGAAATCCTTATCCTGGCATTTATGGCATGAACCCTGTAAGTTTTGTTGCATCTCAAATGTGTCTTAACTGAATGGATTAGTCTGAATTAACAAGGGTTTTCATTTCTCACTAAAATCACTTCCATAATTATGGTTTCCTGGGAAATCTGTATGTTGTTTGTTTGGTACTTTAGTTGGATCGTATTAATGGACATTCCTAAGTATTAGGGAAATGAATAAGTTGATTCTTACTCACATGTAGAGGTGGTACCCATTATCATTGAAAATTATGATATTTTAATTAGGTCCGCAGTTATCAATCCTTGACAGTGGAGTTGGAGGGGCTGACCCCAAAAATGCTATTGCAGGATAGGATCTTACTTGTTATGATTACACAGTTTATGTTATTTCCTATCCTTTGAAAATTGTGGTCCATGGTGGTATGAATAGGATCTTCATTTTTACTGTTTGGCTCATCTCAGATCCTCCCAAACCTAGGTGAACACAAATAGCACCCCAGTTATTTTTATGTCCTGCAACTGCAGTACAACATATATCAGGATGGTCTGACAACATTGATAAACATGTTAATTGAATCAATATTTTGAATCATAAATAATTTTGTATCATGAGTAGTAAAATTCATATTAGTTCCAAAGAATGTAACATATACTTAAATATAAGGCATAAAAATGCAAAGATATAAAATTTAATTTTTACTTGTAGTCTATTTGTAGGAAGATTTTCGAAATAGTTCCAAGTAACACTAGGCTTCCTTTTTTATTTATCCACTTTTATATAGCAAGAGTCTAGTAGAAAACTCATTCAGCAGTAACATGTGTAAAGAAGGAAGGAATAACACTTTAGCAACATGTGTTGTTCAGGAGTGGACAAGAACACCGGCATTTATAATTTATAAAGTAAACATGAGGAAAAGACAGAGATAAGTGGGTGAGAGGTGTAGGTGCAGAAGAGAGATTGTGGCTGAGAGTCTAGAAGTGAACAAAATACAAAATAATGAGTGGACGTGGTCAAAAGGAATATAACTACCGTCTTGCCTATTCCCACACAGATTCACACTGAAACTATAGCATATTTAAGGTTTTCCAAGCCGGGTCGCACAACCCAATTTGTTTTGGAGCGTGACCTGTTCACTATTCCACCCATGATTCAATGCACTGAATCAAACCAGAATTGCGATTCTTGTGGTTCTGAAAGTGATTTGAATGATATAAGACTGTTCTAGAAACAAAATCAAGTGTTGCAGTGATTCGTATCATGCGATGCGAATCATGTATCATGCGAATCATGTATCATGCGATACGAATCTTGTGTCATGCGATACGAATCTTGTGTCATGCGATACTTACTACCATATAAGTAGTCAGTTTGTAGCTTTTGAGGATATTGTGTTGGAAGTTATGGAGGTGTTATATACAGTATTCATCCTGAAGAGTTTTTGCAAGGTATTATATTGGAAGGAATTGCTAATTTTCCAGAGTCTACAATAATGTCATGAGAAGTGCATTTTCTATGTCGGAATATGTCATCTTAAATAGACCTTATTGAAAATTGCTATGTGCTTTGTGTTGTACCTAGTTTCTAGATGTGACCTTTCTTTTTTTATTTTATTTTATTTTTTTTTTTCTCTCTTATCTCATCCGGTGTATCTGAACTTCCAATGTCATTGTAATTGAGGACCTAAGAGAGGGGAGTCAAGCACTAGAATTCATTCTCTATTCTCTATTATTTTGTATTTTTCTCAAATGTCTTCTTTTTATTCTAGTCCTGAGAGAATTACTTGAATTTGAAGGGATGGAACTGTTGAGTCATGAGAACTAGTTGGGACAGATAGAGCAGTTACATTAAAGAATTATTAATAAATAAATAGGGAGAATCAGGCTTTCCTTTGTAAGAGAGGGGAACCATTAGAGAAAAAGTCTCTCTTTGATCTGTTCAATATCATTCAATCGTGAAAAAAATAGGTTTTCTTTTCTTAATCACAAACTATGTGTTGCCAACACTGACTACCACTGATCTAATCAGCATATTGCATCTCTTATTTTAGTCATTACAGAATTGCCAATTGGTTATCTGTGTGAGCTCAATGTTTAATAAATTGGGCCGGCATTTATATATGAGTAAAATTATAAGAAATCAAGATATAAAAAATTGTAAATTAATATAAATGACTAAATTATATTTTTTATTGGATGAAAGTAATAATAGGTGAGAAATTTATACTTTTGTGTAATCCTTACAAAACGTGTAATCCTCAAATGTAATAATATATACCAAATTTGTAATCCTTAAATATGATTTATGCCTGTGTAATTCTTAAATTTTTCTAATGTATCTTAAAAAAATATATTAAATTAAATTAAATGAAATATTTTTAAAAATACTGGTTTTCTGCATGGGTTTAGATTGCTTTGTCAGTTCATTACTAGTTCTCACTCTTTTTGAGATGATCCGGTTTTGGGAGTTAATAGATTGGTCAGTAGACCAGTTTTCAGTTGAATTGGCTAGTCCAGTTTAGTCTTTAAGCCTGTGGGTGATGAAGTTGTATTGTATAGCTTGCAAATTGCTTGGTTTTGTTCATTGCCTAAATGTATATGATCGTGTGTGTATATCATATTGTATATGGTGAAAATTATTGTCTGGAGTATGTTTACTTAATACTCTTTCACAACGTTTCTGTTGATTTGGATATTGCTCTTTGCTAAAACTGGCAAATTTCAGGTACAGTCTGGAGGTGAGAATTTTCCTCAGTATGGTGGACCAGGGCCTGCTGCTTGGGGTGCATATGACATGCAGCGAGCTCAAGGACACAGATAGATTCCTGTTTTAAGTAATCTTGTAACTGGTATCTTGGGTTGCAACTTTCTAGATGATTGGTTCAGGGCTTTAAGAGTCATCTACTCATGAATGTCATGGGAAGTTCTACTTACTTTAAAAAGCTCAAATGTAGGTTCATGATGCAGTAGATTATGTTAGTCTATGGTGTCAAATAAGGGACATTTGGTTTTCTCATTTTTTTGTGGTGTGGCTCTCATGTTAATCTTGGTTCTTTAAATTATGTCATTTGCATGGTTTCTTTTATTTGTATTTGCTATTGTTAATTGAAGGTTGCTCTTTGTCAAAATTATGCAACTATTATTGGATTTTATGTAAATATTAGCTTATTGTTATCCATCTCCACCTCCAATAGCAAGGAAAAGATAAGTTGTTTTTCTATCACTTCTTTGCACTTAATGTTGGGTTTTATTTAAGTATCAGCTTCTCTGTGATCATCACCAGCCCAGATTCTAAGAAGCAGTATGGAATTGCTCAAGATATAAAATATCTGTTGGACCCCTTGTCAGTAAAGAAACTGAATATATTTGCTAGATTGTGCCGTCCCTCCACATACAAAAAAAGAATTTATATTTGTACATTTCTATTCTTTGTGACTATATGATATATATGAACTAGAGTCTTAGAAGGGCTTCTTTAACACTTGCTTTGCCTTTTCATAAGGATTTGAAGAAATTTTCTCTTTCAGTCGTTTTTCTTTTCCTGTTTTTATCTCCCCTTCCATCTCTCTCGTCTTCCCTTACTCAAAAACTCCAACAAAATGGGTCAATTCAAATGCAGTGAGCATTAAGCTATCCCTCTATGCTAAGTAGGATGTCTTGTATAGCCCTACTACATTGCCATTCTTATGACCTTTTCATGCATTTATCCCTGTGTTTGGCTACAGGATTTCTATTAATCATTATGTCCACATACTGTCTCCAAGCAAACAATCTAGTCCTTCCATACCATTCATTCAGGATTACAGTGTAAAATGAGGAAAAACAACTTTATTAAAGGAATGAAGGTCTTTTATGCTAATAATCTTTCTTTTAACTTCAATATATTAGAATAATAATTTTCTAGGGGGAAGGAGGCACTTCTTGCCTATCTGTATTTCAAAAAAATATAAAGAATGATAGAAGTGAGTAGTTTCCAGAACACAGAAGTGAGTGTAGTTACAGGGATAAGATTGAGTCTAGCTTTTTATTGTCTCTGTTCCTCCAGTGGCATGGCAATGCTTATTAAAACAAAAACTGGCTCCATTTTTTATTAATGAAATCAAAAGCAAATTGAAACAAGATGGAGGGAGCTGTATTTTTGTCCACCATTCATTCTCACGTTTTGGCTCCATGCCGTATCCCCTCTTTTCGGTTCAAATATTTTGTTTCTTTTATTAATGAATATCATAGATATACTTTAATGATTTTTAACAAAAGATTAATCTGAACTTTTTTTATCAAAAAATTCAGTTTGGATAAGTTATAAAAAATTGCGGAAATTAATAATGTCTTTTTGGTCTTTCTGCTATTTTAAATTTAGATGGAACTTTAGATCACTCTTCTTGTCCTCATACACCTCAAGAAATGGTGTAGAAAAAGAAAAAGAAGATAAACACCTGGTGTATGTTCCTTATCGCTTAGTTTTAATAGTTTTAATGTACTTGTCATTATTGGGGCGATGTTACTTTTGTTTGTATGTTCCTTATCAATAGAATGTCTTCTTGAAAATGAAATTCCTTATTCCATTTGTTTACATACGAACTTTTCATGAAAAGACTAATGACAAAACAGGTCACAAACGGTGGTACCATTTTGGTATCATGTTGAGAAGAGAAAATTTGAGAAAGAATATAATGAATTCTACGTATTTGCTATACACACAAGTCTTCTTATTTATAATGAAAAAGATATACAATAATATAGAATAAAATAAATATTAAATAGTGAGAAACTTTTGGTAAAGGTATTACTATATCACATCATATATTTCTATATGTCCCTATTTAATGTGATAGAATTGTATTTGTAACCTAATCAACTCTTTTGTAACACTTATTCTCATTATTCTCATTAGAATGTATTTGAGACAAGCTTATTAGTCATCAACGCAAAAACATTGAGGGACTTAGTCAACATGTAGTCAATCGGTTGTTAAAGTTGATAAAGTAATAATAAAATCAGTTGACATTTTTTGAACATAACTTTCTCTCTATTCCGACAATCAATCTTCAATATATTTCATTCTTTCAAATCATATTTTTAGCACTCTCAAATTGGAACATACATATGTTCCAATTTGTATCATATAAGTCAAGCTTATTACAATTGGTTAAGGTCAAGACAATTTAGGTAAGCAAAAATGTTGAAAATCCTACATCAATTAGAGATAAGGTCATTTCATAATTTATAAATGGGTGCAAACTCCATCTTACAAGCCGGTTTTGTAAGATTGAATTAAACTAGTCCACTTCTTAAGATAGTATCAAAGTCTATTCTAATGAGGTTCGATGGACTTATGTGTCACTTGCTATTAGATCGTTATTCAACCACCCTTAAATATATAATCTCACCCACAAGTTGGGAAATCTCAGTGTGAAGGAGGGAAGGTGTTGAAGATCCCATATCGCTAGAGATAAGACTTTTCAATAGTATATAACTAGATACAAACCTTATCTTACAAGTCTTTTTGTAAGTTTGAGTTAGACTTCAAGGAAATAAAATACGACGTAGGTTATAGCTCAATTAAATGTCAAAGTTTGTCTCAAGTTTAGTCTTAGAACTCTCACTTGCTACAATGACCTTTCAATCCTCAATATACACTACAATCTTTCAATTATATAGTAGTTTCGTAGTTCTAAAAGTTTGAAAGTTATGATTGCTAATATTTGAACTATATAAGAAAACAATCACACTAATTACATTTTCATCATCTCTATTTCTATCAATAAATTTCTTTACACTAAGAAAATAAAAATATATTGGAATGAGTATGAAGATGTTAATAATATTTTTATCTATCCGTTGTTCACAACACTCTTCTCCAGTTGGTAAATGAATATCAATTATTTCCCACTTGCTTACAAGATCCTGGAATATCTCCTAAGGACCCTTTGATGAAATGCATTTCAATTTTAATATATTTGGTCTTATAATGTTGTTCTAGATTATGGGCAATGCGACTTACTTGTTATGATACTACAATTACCCAGTCCTTAACACGTCTTGAGTAAGGCTCGAAGTCAAGTTTCTGCAATAGAACAAAATGCTACGTCCTACTTTCTGTTTCTCTAAATTACAAAATTCTCTCCAAGAAACATACAATACTCAAAGGTTTTCTTCAAGAAACATACAATACTCAAAGGTAGATTTTATATCGGTAAGATAACTTGAATAATTTGCATCATTATATATCTTTAGAGTCAAAATGTCTTCTTTCCTGGATAACAATCCCTTTTATGAGAGTTTCACTTCAAGGACAAACGAATTTGTTATTTGCTTGCATGTATAATTTTTTTGGATCATCGATAAATTGACTTACTAAACTAATTGGATAAGCTTACTACCAATCTTCATATACACTTTTTCTAAAGCTCATGAATGAAATCATTCTCACATCTAACTTATGTAAGTTCCAATCAAAATGAGCTCTTAGAGCAAATACAACTTAAATTATATTTCAATAGAGAAAATGTCTTCTCATAATAATAATAGCATAAGTTTAAGTGTACTCCTACACAATCAATTCAACTTTATATATGTTTATTCTCCATCTATCTTATATTTCACTACAAATATGCATATGTATCCTAGAACTTTTTTTTGCCTTTATTTTGTCAACAATCTTTCATATTGAATTTACTTGAAAAAAATATAAACTAGCATATGTGTTAACAAATTTCTCGCTGAGGACCTAAATTAAATTTATTTGTTTGAAGCTGGGTACATACAATTTGTATGGTCCAGGTCGAGGGAGCAGTGTTAGAATTAATAGTTTTAAATAAAATTGTAGGAACAATTTTAAATACAAATTGTGCTTAGTTATCAAAAATAGAATTAATAGTATAGATAACTGAGTTTGTCGTTGAAAGCCACTTTGTAATGTGTAGGAACCGTGATTCTAAAAATGACCAAAATGTGAGTGGTCATAAATTTGATATGTTTTTGCATGTTTCTGGGAATCAAGGAATTTTTGCATGACATTCAATAAGAGATTATTCTTAACAGCATATAATTGCATTAAATGAGCTAAGAAGGATAAACATGACATTTCCTCCACAAATAGAGTTATATTGTTGAAAGTTATATTCCCATGGGAACAACTTTGTGGAAACATGGTTAAGAAAACATTCCCAGGAAATTATATTTCTTAGGAATGTTGTTTTTTTTAAAGAATAAAACAAACATTCCCAATTTTAGATTCCTAAGAAACTAACCATTGTTCTTAGTCCTTAATTCAGTAATCACTGGTTTCAGATTAATGTTCTTGTAATATGGGGATTTGAACTATATGAAGGAATCTATCAATACTACCAATAGAGTATGGGCAATAAAGTGACAAGGAGGAATGAATATATTGGGAAGAAAACAGGAGTTACACTTACAGAGGAAAATAGGAAAATATTGTACAATGTGTTGGATTCTGATTGAAGTGGTCTGTCTTTGTTGCTATTGTGTTGTATATGTCATGTTTGTTTTTTTCTTCTTGCATCCCATAATTACTACCTGCACTCTCATACTATCAGCAAAATCATTAAAATACTCTCTTTTGTTAATCATTGCTGCACCTCCGCCTTTGAGACGAAGATGAGTGAGCGTGTAAAATGTAGGATATTGTGAGAAAGTTCTTTTAAAAAACTTGTTTGAGAATATTTCATATATCTTTTGAAAAACTTCTTATGAAAATTTTGTTTCAAAAATTTTATTCCAAAACTTATTTCATATATTCTGGGAAATTTGTTTTAGAAAATTTGTTCTCGAAACTCATTCTAAAAATCATCTGATGTGTTAAAAAAAATCTATTTTAAAAAATTGAATACATTTGTTTTGTTTTGGAAAACTTGTTCTATAAATTCTATTTTGAAATTTTTTCTGGAAATTATGAAAAAATTATTTTAAAAAATTTTCAGAACAAATAATCTAGAAGTCTCGTTTATGAAGGATAAAATGATCATTTTACAGGTGCAGGAAGTAAAAGTCTAGTGCTATGAATGTTGGGTCCAAACATTGTTTCATGACTCTAGTTGCATCATGGACATTACTTCATCTACCTCCATATATTTGCTCCTGCACTTTCATAAATATGAACTGTCGATATTGTTCTTTCTTTTCCTATGGTATAATTTGAAAATCACTTTTCAGTTTTGAATTGCGCAATATAAAAAATAAATAAAAGTTAAAACTGGCTTTTAGATTATGTAATTTAAGAGTTTTTTTAAAGAAATAATAATTTTCAAACTTTCTAGTCTAGAATTGTTTTTAAAAAAATTATTTTTTAATTATGTAATCTGAAAGTTAAAACTCTTCTAAATTAGGTAATTCAAAACTTCTTTTAAACTAGAGTCTAGGGTTTAGGATTTACGAAAAAATCTAAACCCTACACCCTCCGTTATTCATACTCAAAATTTAACTTTTGGATTAAAATCTAAAAACGGATAAAATAGAAATTTGCATATTTGTAGGACAGGATGAAAATATGAGGTGGAGGAAGAAACAACCCTCCGTTATTCAGATCCACAGTATGTTAAATCTTGCTCACTTTTCTGCTCTACCTTCCTTGATCTAATGGATCTTTGTTAGTGCATCCTCATCAATGGTCTCACCTTTGTTTACACCTAAGAAAAAAAAGAAGAAGAAAACCAAATGTGAAATAAATTTATCCATAAACTAAAGTTATCCCATGCATGAATTAAAAATAATCTTTTTACAGAACTTTATATGAAGAATTAATTTATTCTTTAAGCTAATTTTAGTTTATGTAGAAACCCATTTTAGTTTTCTTTTCTTTTAGAACTTTTATGCAAAAAATTTCCTAAAAGGCCCATAATCTATATCCATTTACGTAATTTATGTTTAAATTAATTATTATGAAAAGTATGATTTATTTTCTGAGTAAAAATATTTGTATCATACTTTCTTACATATTGATAGTACAAAAAGATAAAGCTTACACAAGACTTAGTGTGTCATTGAATGAGAATATGCATGGTGGAATGACAGAGCAAGAGATCTCGAAAGCTACTGAATTTCAGAACAGAGCAAACCAAAGTAAAGAAGAAGGCTTCTCCTGCACCCCTATAATTTCTAACTCCACCTTATAATTTTTAAAATACTCTTTCACCCTCGGTATTTTATTTCAAACTTTCTTCTCCTTTGCCACAATGTTCTTCCGCTGCTGTTTTTATCCATCAAGCTTTAAAGCTTTGGCGAGCTGTAATAGTGGTGGTATAGCTCGAGGTATGTGGAAAAGGTATGAAAGAGTTGTTGCATCGTCTATCGAATTTTGGATTCGAGAAATTGGCTTATGGAACACGCATTCTAGAATGTGATTTGTCAAAAATATTGTCTTCTATTGTTGTATATCGAAGTTGTGCTTTTAAATTTTGGAAAGCACATTGTGTGGAAAAAATAAATAAATTATGGATTGTTGTATCTAGAAGGATTTTTTGTAAATTCTGGAAAGCTTCATGGTGGAAGTGTTTTTAAAGAATAATTGGAAAGTGGTAGGGCTGGATATGATTAAGGTTGTACTGTATTTTTAGGAGTTTGGTTATATTCTTAAGGGATGTAATGCTTCTTTTATTACATTGGTAGGTATCTAAGAAAGAAAGTCCTTTTAGCTTGAACGATTACCGACCTATTTCACTGGTGGGGTGTTTGTACAAAATCTTGTGTAAAATTTTAGCTAATAGACTTAAATGTGTGCTTCCTAAGGTGATAGATATACACCAATCAACATTCTTTAGTGGACGAGGAGTTGTTAGATAGTGTTCTTATTAATAATGAGACAGTAAACTATATTCATAAGGAGAAGAAGAAAGGTGTTGTTAAGATGGACTATGAAAAAGCGTATGACTCGGTAAATTGAAACTTCCTTTACTATATGATGAAACGGTTGAAATTTGATAATAAGTGGATAAAATGGATAAAGACGTGTTTAAAATCAACCACAATTTCTGTATTGGTTAATGAGAGTCCAAAAGAAGAATTTAAACTAAGGGAGGTCTTAAGCAGGGTGACCCGTTGGCACCATTTTTATTCTTTATTGTTGGGGGAGGGACTCATTGGTTTAGTTCAAGAAGCAAGAAGTAAGGATCTACTTGAAGGTGGAAAGATGAGAGGGAAGGGAGTGAATATTGATTTACTTCACTTTCAGGTGATACACTTCTATTTTGTCAACCTACTTATGAAAACATTTTAACCTTTAAAGCTATTTTGAGGAGCTTTGAATTGGTTTTTGGACTAAAGGTTAACTTTCATAAAAGTCAGGTAGGGGTATAGGAGTTAATAAATAAGAATTACATGTGTTTTCTAATTGTCTGAATTATAGGCAGATGAAGCTTCTATTTAAGTATTTGGGGATGACTATCAGGGGAAATCCTAGGAGGGTGTCATTTTGGGATCAGGTGATTGACAAAGTTAAATCTAGGTTGTCAAGATGGAAAGGAAGACTACTATCTATGACGGGTAGAGTGTGTTTGATTAAATCTGTGATCACTACACTACCTTTATTCTATTTGTCCTTCTTTAAAGCCCCTATTAATGTGTGAAATAAGATAGATTCAGAAATTAGGGTTGGGGAAATTAGGGTAAGAGAATAGCATGGGTTAGTTGGGAGAAGGTATACAGACCATTCTCTGATGTGGATTAGGGATTAAAGATATAGGTAACTTCAACGTAGCTTTGTTATTTAAGTGGAAATGGAGACTCGGGGGGTCAAGATTGGATTTATGGAGAGAGGTATTAGAATCTCGGTATGGGTCTTGAAGGGAATTAGATATTAGTTTAATTAATAGTACACAATCATGGTGGTAGCGTGATCTAGCTAAAGTATGTGGGAAGGAAGCTAAGGATAATTGTTTGATGGAAGAATAAAGTGGATTATGGGGGATGGGAAAAAAGTGAAGTTCTGGGAGGATACTTGGGTTGATGATCGATCTTTAAAAGATACGTACCCTAGATTATTCTCTATTTCTAAATGTAAAGTGAGCATAGTGGCAAAGATAGGGCAGGGGAGCAAGAGAATCCTATACACATATCTAGATGAAATTTAGGTTGGAGAAGAGCTAGGTTCGAATGGGAGAAGCGGTGGGAAGACCAATTGGTTAATAGTACCTTAGTAGTACAGAGAAGGACTGGTAGCTAGGATGATTAGGTCTGGGTAGGGGGGAAGAACAACGGGGGGAAGAACAAACACTACACCGTTAAGTCTGGGTACATTATTTTGAATAGGGAAAGTATAGTAGAGGAGTAAGAGGTTTTCCTGCAGCTTTGGACTTTAAAAGTGGGGCCTTCAGCTCTAATGTGTGTTTGGAGAGTTTTTTTGGATAGATTGTCCACTACTACCAATCTCTTTAGAAGATGTATTCAGTTGGAAAGGTACCTTTGTCCGTTGTGTAAGAGGGTGGGTGAGACCATTCAACATATTTTTATCAATTCTGTAGTGGTGAAAGAAGTGTGGGATGTTTGTGAGAGATAGGTTGGGATACTGTCTGTTAGACATGAGTCCATTTTACCTCATTATCATCATTTCCAACTATAGATGTTAACCACAAACGATAACCAATTATATTATAAGTGGCTATTGTGATTGAGACATGGGCTCATAGAAATAAAATGGTTTTTAGAAATGGGGTTATGGATAGTGTGAAGATCTTTAGCCTAACCCAGATCAGGGGTTGGCACTGGTTAAAACATAGAGTAAACATAGCTCAGTTTAGTTATTCTGATTGGATCTTATGTCTGTTACATTGTTTGAAATATTTATTTAAGAGTTTTTAAAGCTCTCACTTGTTCTTATGCCTAGATTGAGTTGTGGTTGCAAGTTTAGACCGGACCTCCCACTATAGACGGGACCTTCCAGGATTAATTATGAAAGGACTTCATATGATACATAATACATTATGAGTCATTGTGTTTTATAATTTTAACTTGATCTTTATCTGCTCTCTTGTGCATTTGTTTACGTGAGAAATTTGTTCTTCTTGTATTATTTGCTATTAAAAAAATATAATTGTTCTAGCTTGAAGAATCTAAAAAAGTTCAAGAAACAACAATTCTAAAAAGCATACTATTTCAGATAGTGTATTCCTGAACAGTAATTTTAGGTTACAAAACAAATATCTTGGAAGGTGAAATATATATTTCAAATTAACCATTTTGGAATACATATTTTGGATTCTAGAAACTAAGAAACTTGTTGATTTTCAGTTTTTTTCACTTAAATATCATTTTTTTTAAGAATTGTATGGACAAATACCATAAGGATATCAGATGAGGTTGTCATGTGTTCAAAATATAGATGATGTTGGTATAGAGTATGTATTGTTTTCTTCTGAATTGGATAATAAATATAGGTTATAAGATTGTAGTGATGTGTTTACAACAAATATGATAAATATTATTGACATATTAGTATCTTGATATGGTATAGTTATCAGGTGAGTTTATAAATGAAATATAAAGTTGTATTATGTTAGGTACTCACTACTCGAGATGACTTGTTTGACTAAGCAACAAATGTTATTTACTCTTTTGAACTTGTTAATGTTATATTAAGATCGAATATAACAAATGAACAAAAAAAAAAGAAGACATACATATTATTAGATTGTGAAAGAGATGAATATAAAAAAAACTTAGATGAAAATGTTAGTGAAAGTATGAAATGTGAGTATTCTTTTAGATTATAAGAAAAACCAATAAAAAGTAGTAAAATATCGTATTATTATCTAACTATTTCAATTATTTAATATTGTATTGTCATCTAATAAGATTTCTTTTAAATCGAATTTGCAAAAATATTATAAGACATTACCTTTGTATATTATTATGAAAACTTTTATTACGTAATTGGAATCTTCCTTGTTGTGTTTTTGACTAATTATCTCACTTAAAGATATGTTAATGTTAATTGTTAAAAAGGTAAAGTCACGCCTTTTTTTCTTAAAGAGCATATAATGTTGAATATTTCAACAGGATGATGACTCTTTCATAAATAATTTCTTTTATATTTATTCAATTATACTATTATGATTGTAATATTTTTCATTTTAATATTTATTAGTAATTTGTTTCATTTAATGTTATTCACTATGATGTTTTTTTAGTAGTTTGCTTAAGTTATAATACTCATTCACTTAAATGAATATTATAATATTAGTATCTCCAAAGCTTAAACTAACTTACTGTCATGCTTAAGCAATCTATGTAATTTCATGCTTAACTGAATATTCTATTACTTTGGAAGCAACAAATACACAACATCACTCATTTACTTAAAGTGATAGATCTTCATTATAAGCACGATAAACTTATAACTCTCACTTAAGTGTATACAAAATAATATTAAACAAAGTAGTGATATTCTCGCTTTAAGCAAACTTTTGTTTTTTTTGTCAATCACAACTTCTTATATTTTGTTTCAAGCCATGCGTTTTAAAACAAATAAAGGTGTATATACTTTATTTAAATGATTAAATAATTTTGTGATGAATCTTTTCATAAAAATTTGCTGAGATATCTTTGTATAAGATTATTGTGCACATCTTTGTAACAAGATAAATAATGTTTTGTAATTATATTTTTTTGTTATCACTATTTTTTAAAAGAGTAATACTTTTGTCACAAATATCACAATTTTTTGTGATTTACATTCTTTGATAGTGATGGATTTATTTATTTATTTTGTATATAAAAAATTAATTTAATGCATTTAAATTAAGAATCAGATTTAATTACTAGTCTAAAAGAACACAGAAAATTTATTTGCTTTTGGAGTGGAAAAGTATTATTTTATGTAATACACAATATCTTTCTTTCTCTAGAAACTCACAATATCTTTCTTTTCTACAACTCTAGTAGGGAAGAGGTGTTACACTGAATGTATTTTTACTAGGAACACAAGATGGGGGATTTTGTTTGCCTAAAGATAAACCTTTCACATTGAAACAAAAATTTTGTAGTGGCTTACTTCCCTCAGAGTGCAAATCAATGTCCTGCAAAATTACATTTCTACATCGCATTTCCAAACTGCAATTCAAACTCACTCCATATTCACTAGCACTGCTTCCTCTAATATTTTTGTATAAAACATTGCTGATTTGCACGTCCGAAGATTTCTGCAATAAATTAAATTAAACAAATGTTATTGCTTAGGGTTTATATCAATACGTTAATATTAGAAGCAGAAACTAAAAAACGTACCGTAAGGTCGCAGTTATGTTCCGGACAATATTGCTGATTAATGAAAATGGGATGTTGCACATTGATCATGACAATGTCTTCATAGAGGAAATTTGAAACCATTAAGGGTGTCTTCAATGGAAAGGGCCATGTTTTGATTTGGACACCATTGCTAGAGCCATTGAAGGTGCAATTCTTGACAACTATATCTTCCACAGGTAATTCTGCTGGATTCCCACCACCAAGGCTTCCTACACTGATTCCATGACCTGGGCCACAGAAAACATCTGTGATTCGAACATTCTTGGTGCCAGAAATCATGGCAATACAGTCATCGCCAGTGCCAATTCTCACATTTGTGATGGCTATCTTATTTGTGTGAGATATTTTGATTCCATCTGTGTTTCGGTTGTTGGCAGGGCTTGTTAGGGTTAGGTCTGTGAAGGTCATGTTCCCACTTCCAAACACTATGAAATGGCCACCTTTACTATCCAAGGAATGAATATTTTCAATGCGACCGTTGGTGATGAAGTCAAGTTCCATACTCTATAGCCAATTATTCAACCAAACATGTTAGTGTAAGTTTACAAAGAAACAAGAAGAAAAAAACAGCAATGATATTACGTCTTCTAAATGATGTGTCCCTGGTCCGACATCAGATAAAGATACTGATACCACACACTTTCAATACAATTTTAGAATGAATTAATACAATGATTTTCTAAAAATTTATAAACATGACTGAGATATATAACTTTGTTATATATAATTTATAGTGATATAATATACAAATCATTCTTCTGTATTAGTGTCCGTATTACATAGGATATAATAAGAGTGCACCGAAGAGACATGACTTTGACTGAAATAAATTTGGAAAGAAGAGAAGAAAGTACCACGAAAAGAATTTGACAGGAATTGTTTCGGCACTTTTGGCGAGTGGCAGTTCCTTGACCATTCAAAGTGCCACCACCATTGACAGTGAGTTTGTCAACATATCTGAAATTTATCCATTTTTGGTCAGAAAGCAAAGCTGGATCAATCGGAGCCTTGAGAACACCACTGATTTGGAAGGTTATTGAACCCTTGCAAGGACCATTAAATGTAACAGATCTCAGCATGTACTCTCCTCCTGGGATCAAAACTCTTGTGTCTCCAAAACTCTTGCATGCATCACTCCATGCTCTCACAAATGCCTTCCACACAACCAAAACCCTCTTACTAAACTTTTCATAAACCATTAAGAGAATTGTTTATTGTAAAAAAGTTCATCTGAAATAACATCATTCAAAATCAAATTGCAAGAGAAAAAGACAGACAATTAAATGCTCACCTCACTATTATCAGTGCTGCCATCTGCCTTTGCTCCGTAGTCTTTCACATTGAAAACCTTGCCTTGTGCTTCTGCAGCATATGCTAATAAACATAGCATTAACAAATACTTTGCACACATTTTTTTCTTCTACAAACCTAATCTTTCTTTTTTATGATTTCTTTTTTCTTTTCGTCTTAGTATACTGCCTTTACACGTATATATAATTGGTTAAGAAATCGAATGAGTTTAAAAGTCCTACTTCTGTATATTAGCATTCATAGAATGTAATAAATAGTAATTAAAAAAATTAGTGCTCATTCCTTCACCTGTACTCGATATTAAAGAATTTTATTAAATAAAGGATTTCCTTTAAAACTCATATATGTTATGAATCCAGTATTTAAATAACATTAGTATTCATATAACCTTATTCAATAGGATTTTATAAGTTAGTAACAGTGAGAATAAATTCATTTTATTTTAAATAAGAGTTACTTCATCAGAGTTAATTAGATCTTAATTGGAATTATTTGTTATATTTATATTTTAAGCATATTTTTAATATATTTATTTATTTATTAAACAAAAGATTTTATTAAATAAAGGATTTATTTTAAACTCATATATCTTATACACCCAATATTCGGATAAGACCTATATATTTTATTTCTTTTCGTCTTAGTATACTCCCTTTACACGTATATATAATCAAATGAGTTTAAAAAAGAACTACTTCTGTATATTAGCATTCACAGAATGTAATAAATAGTAATTAAAAAAATTAGTGCTCATTCCTTCACCTGTACTCGATATTATTAGTCTAGTATTGGTAAATTTAATAATTCTTTTATCAAATAAAGGATTTATTAAATAAAGGATTTCTTTTAAACTCATATATGTTATAAATCCAGTATTCAAATAAAGTTAGTATTCAATTAAGGTTTTTATAAGTTAGTATTCAAATTCAGTAATTACCTGGTATAAGGGAATGAGAAATGAAATATGGTATTAGTGATAATAAATTCATTTTATTTTAAATAAGAGTTACTTCATCAGAGTTAATTAGATCTTAATTGGAATTATTTGTTATATTTATATTTTAAACATATTTTTAATATATTTATTTATTAAATAAAAGATTTTATTAAATAAAGGATTTATTTTAAACTCATATATGTTATAAACCCAATATTCGGATAAGGTTTTTATAATTTAATAAGTAAATCATTTTATACTCTATAAGGAGAAGAAATGGCATCTAGTAAGAATAAATACATTTTTTTAGCTTTTACATCCATTATTTTAAATTTAAGATTTATTATTAGACATTGATTGAAATTAGTTGTTAAATTTAGATTTTAAATATATTTTTAATAAATTTATTTATTTATTAAATAAATAATTTTATTAAATAAAGGATTTCTTTTAAACTCATATATATATATATATATATATATATATATATATATATATATATATATATATATTATAAACCGAGTATTCATATAAGATTTTTATAATTTAATAAGTAAATAATTCAACTTAAGTAATTACACTCTACAAGAGAAATAGAAATGGCCTAGAAAAAATAAATATATTGCTTTTAAACTGGTATGTTATAAACCCAGTATTCATAAAAGGTTCTTATAATTTAATAATTAAGGTGATCATTCATATAATAAATAATATCATATATTATAAAAGAAATTACATTTAGTTACTGATAAGTATCATTATTTGCACTATTTGCACTTCAAAGAAACGATATATAGTGTTTACATTTTTAAATAAGATTCATCCAATCAGGATATTAATTAAGGTTATTTGTTAAATTTGGATTTCAAACATATTCTCTTATATTTATTGTTTCTAAGTATTTGTAGATATTTTATAAGTTTCAACTCTAATCAAATCTTTTGCAAACATATTCTTCATATTTTTTGCAATTCTTACTTTATTTAGAGCAAATTATAGTACAAAGTATAATTTTATTTTCTTTGCAACTATCTAATATAAATTATAGTTTTATTTTCTTTTATAAGTGTTGGGCTTTCTTCATGGAAGACTAAACTTCTTTAGGTTGATTCTCTTGTGATTTCATAATGAATTCTGAGATTTCTATCTAATAAAGTTTTTTTCTTTATAATCTATGTAATAGTTGTGTTATATTTTTAGTCTTTTTGAAATCTATGTTATCGGAAAAGTATTTTGTTTTTGAACGCTTATTGAGAATTTAATTATTTTTCCTTGATTAGGGTTTATGGTTAATTCATTTAGTCTTAATCAATTTCTTGTATGCTTAGTCAAGAGATAAAAGATATACATATCATTGAGTATATGCTTGAAGACGATCGGAGATGTTGAATATATCACTAGACACTTGTTTTGCTGATAAGATTTTATTGAATTTGATTGATGTTTGTTTCATTAAGTTCAACTATATGATGAAAATTGAAAAATAACAATCTTAAGAAAACTAGGAAAGAATTTGTTGTGAAAGAACTGATGGGAGTCAGGCAGCGGAAGCAATAAGATTCACTTTTATCAGAACAATATGGAAACACCCTGAATGCAATCAATCAATCCAAACAAAACCAATATGCAGTCGAAAACAGAAGAATAAATCAACACCAATAATTAACATGGGAAAAAGCTCACAGTAGAGATCAAAAACCCACAGGACGGTAAATACTCCACTAATACCAAAACAAAGATACAATGAGTCTCACAAAATTAATCACAGAGCATATCAATACAACTCTTCCTAATCCTCAAAACTGGTCACCAACAATGGCCCAAAAATATCAACAAATTGAAATTAATAAGGAAGAGTTCAAGAATCTTGTCACCAGAAAAATAGACAACGTTCACGAATTATCGGGAAACAAATTACAGCTCTGATCTCAAATCCGACCGTCCAAAATAATTAACTGTGAGTGATAAAACTCCAGTAAAACTTTCAAAGCAATTGGAGAAGATTTCACCATTGGATTTCCGAAACAACCAAGACTGACGGTAAGAGGAACTTGTTGCGGATAACAACTCTTCACAAAATTCCTGACAATTCTACAGACCTCCAGTAGACAATCACACCGTCCAAATAGAAGAAATATGAGTGAGAAATCTTTAATAAAAATTGCAGCTCGATCAGACAAGGTTTCACTGTTAGATCTTCAAAACAACCAACACAGGTTGCTATAGGAAGTAGCTACGAATTACTTCTCCCTCTTTTCTTCAAAGCGGTTGCTCACACACTTCTCCACACACACCAAAGCTCTCACGGTTGCACAGACGATTACACACACTCAGGGTTAGCCTTTTACCGTAATGATATTGATGCATTATATTGGGTCTGTCATGTGCCATAGACACACCAAAACATAATGGGTTTGGGCCTCACAAGGAGAGAAACAACCCAACAAATCTCCCCCTTCTTGACTATGTTGAGGCCCTCATAAATCAGGTCATAGAGCACCATTGTTTCATGCTACTCCTAGGCAATGTCTTTGTCATCATATCAACACTGTTCTCATCAGAATGAGCCAAATCACCTCTCTCTGACTTCCTTGAAGGTAAGTGACTCTTGAAAGACACTCTATTTTTCTTTCCACCAAAGCAATGAGAACTTTTTTGTAAATGTGCCTTTCCAACATCAGACAATACATTCCTTCTAACTAAAACAGACTTTCCTTTGTCACTCATATGACATAATCTCTTATGCCATAAGTCAGTTCCATCAACAAACTCAGCTGCATGAACAACATCTTTTACAATTTTAGATTAAGTTATGTAAAGTGTAGAGTGTTTAGTACCTCTACCCACAACCATGGAACCCTTAGTGAGCTTCCAACTATCACCTGCAAATGAGTTGTTATAGTTTTCATCACACAACTTACCAACAGAAAGTAAGTTTAATCGGACATCAGGAACATGCTTCAAAATTAGTCTCGAGCCATTGGACATCTCCAAGCAAACCTGTCCAACACCAATGCATCTTGCTACACTTTCATGAGCCATTTTCACACTTCCAAAATCACCAGGAGTATAAGAAGTAAACAAATCTCTCCTGGATGTGATATGAAAAGAAGCACCGCTATTAATCACCCAACTTGTTGAGCTATCAACAAGATTCGCAGGCTCAAACTCATGAACTAAAAGAAAATCATCAGAAGTTGCATTGATCCTGTCTTCATCATCACTGCTATCTTTACCCTTGTCACTGTTATCCTTCTCAGTTCTATTTTTCAACTTCCAACAATATTTCTTTATGTGCCTCTTCTTATGACAATAATTACGCTCAACATCTTTGTATCTGCCTTTAGAGTTGCTCCTACTTTGATCTCCTTCTGAAGCACGACTGTTGCTTCTCCCCTATACTCAGATACCAAAGTATCTGAATTAGGTGATGTACCCAATGACTTTCTTCTCATTTCTTCATTCAAAACACTACTCTTGGCAAGGTCCATAGAGATGACACCATCAGGAGCAGAATTGGACAATGAAGTTCTAAGAATTTCCCATGAATCTGGTAAGGAGCCAAGAAACAATAGTCCTTGAATTTCTTCATCAAACTTGATACCCATAGCAGATAACTGATTCATAATTCCCTGGAAGTTGTTCAAGTTATTTGTCATTGATGCCCCATCAATATATTTTAAAGCTAACGGTTGCTTTATCAAAAACATCTTGTTATTCCCATTTTTTCTAGCATATAATTGTTCAAGCGTAATCCACAAAGCCCGAGCATCTGTCTCCCCAATAATATGGTTCAACACATTATCATCAATCCACATTCTAATATATCCACAAACCTATCTATGTAAGAGATTCCATTCTTCATCACTTATATTACTAGGCTTCTCATCACCTAAAACAGGTTTATAAAATTTTCTCATCACATAAAGCAAATCTTCCATTTTCGCCTTCCAAATATTGTAATTGAAGTCATTCAGAGTAATCATTCTACTAGTGTTAGTTTCCATTGTTCACCAAATCACAAACCCAAAATCGATTAGCTCTGATGCCAGTTGATGGGTAATCCGAGGGGGCAAAATCGGGGAGATCTCACAAGAATGAGAACTGGGCCAAACATATAAGGGAATGACACCACCTTCAACCCAAAACCTTAAGGCATTAAGTTTGTGGGTCTTCTTTCTTATATGTTGCTCAACTTTCTCATTCCTACTTAATGTGGGATTTAGACTCACACTTGAATACGGGTGCAGTTTGACCCTGTATCGAAAGTCTTTCTGACGGATGTTTCGGGGAAGCGTGTCCCGTTTAAGTGTGTAAACGGCGGTACAAGTGAGACAAGTGAGGGTCGTTTGTGATTAAGGTACTCGTATTTGAAAATGCTTCTGCTCGAGGGGGAGTGTGTACCAATGTGGAATGGACTCTCACTTGAGAGGGAGATTGTTAGGTATTCAAGTGTGAGTCTAAGTCCCACATTGAGTATAAATGAAAAAGTTGAGCAACATATAAGAAAGAAGACCCACAAACCTAATGCCTTAAGGTTTTGGGTTGAAGGTGGTGTCATTCCCTTATATGTTTGGCTCAGTTCTCATTCTTGTGAGATCTCCCCGATTTTGCCCCCTCGAATTACCCAACAAGAACATGAGAATCAACCTATTTTTTTATTATTTTTAAATCACTCATTTTAATTTCTTGCAGAACAATCATCAAACTCCTCTCTCTTTAATTTACTATTACTACTAACTTTTATTATTGCAAATAAGTTTTTTTAAACATTAATTGAATGAATTTACTATTATTGGATTCGTCGGGAGACAACTTGGGATTAACTTTTCCTTATCTATATTATCATATCTTTGGTGTTAAATGGTCTAGCAATGCGTTAGGTAGTCAACAATATAATTCTTTTTATTTGCTCGTGAAACGATTGCGATCAGTGACCACTAAAATCGATCGCTGAACTCTAAAAATAAGTCATTAAATGTGTTAGCGGGCAAAAAATGATAGTAACGAAAACTCTAGTTGTTAAGATTTTAACGACAACTTTTTCTATTAATCACAATTTAATGATCAAAAAATCAATCACAGAACTTTTTTTGCTAAATTGATGGCTAAATTTTCGATGGCTAAATTGAAATAATTTTTAGTGACTAATTCGGTGGTTAAAATAAGATAATTTTCAATGTCTAAATTTAGATAATTTTTTGTGGCTAATTCGGCAGTTGAAATGTAATAATTTTTTGTGGCTAAAATGAAATATTTTTTATGACTAATTCGATGCCTAAAATGAAATAATTTTCAGTGGCTAAAATAAAATATTTTTTCTGGCTAAATTTGAGAATATTAATACGTATATTTAAATATTTTTTGGACATGTTTATAAACAATTTTCAAACTTGCTTATAAATGCTCAAAAATTCAATCGTACCAACGACACAAAGAATATGGTTTTAGAGAGAGTGTAAGAACAAGTGGAGTTCTCTTTGGAGAAACTGTCTATTAGACTTCAAGAGTTTATAAATGATGTTTAAGGGTGTACAAGGTGTAGTGTTACAATCATCTTATCATCAAATAATTGTTTGCATGTCTCAAATGGAAAGACATTCACCTAAGAGATATGAGTTTGATGATATACTTGCCCATGCACTAGCTACAATGAGGAGGTGCACACATCTAAACCAACTACTTTTTGTGAAGTTGTTGCTTGTGTTGAGGATGACAAGTGGATTCTGGACATGCACAAGGCGGTGGAGTCTTTGTAGACAAATGATAGGTGGGAATTGGCAAGACTATAACATATTAGAGTATTGATGGGTGAAAATAGATCTTCAAGAATATTATTGGAACACCAAATAATTTCTCTTCTAGGATTGATGTTAGAAGGTCTAATAAAACATCAACATTTTTTGGTAGAGTGGGTGGTAATGCATCTACAAGGACAAGTGTTTAATGGAAAGTTGTTTGATACTCCATAAGCTTATCCCAAGCCTTTTTTGTTGTCTCAAGATTCAAGATCTTGATGAAAACTTCAATGTCTACTACCACATGTATCACACAAGTACTCTACCTTCCTTTGTCAATTCTTCATTATGATTTTTCATTTGAACCATTGTTTGGTTGTTTAGTAATGGAGATGGACTACTTTTGTTTCCACCACATCCTACAAAATTTGAGTTCTAAAAAATAAGTTCTTTTTCACCGAAAAATCATAATTTTCACCTAGAAATGTTAGAAGTGGAGGAAAAGAGTTGCTACTAATTTTCATAACCTTTTTCTTGTGAGCATCCATTTCTAGTTAGTATTTGAATTTCTAACTAATTTCCACGTGGTGAAAAGTTCATTCTACCAAAACAATGACCATATAACCAACTTTCTCGTTAAATAAAAATCATCACTAATTTCAACCTAACAAAATAAGGCAAATAAAAAATATAAAGTATGATCATAAAATATTTAGAAAAATCCAATTCATTAGAAACATTGACACCTTATTCATAGATTTCAAGAATGTTTTTCTCAATAGATATTTATTGAAGGAAATTTTTATGGAGTTTCTTTAGGCTATCATATAACTAACAAAATATGGTTTGAAAGCTTAATAAGTTTCTATATGGACAACAAAGAGCTTCAATGTAGTAAAATAATGATTATTATTTGTTATTGAGTCTCATTCACCGTATCTTTTGTGTGTGTAAGTGATATAATTTTTTATGGTCTTAACTTTGCCTAGATCATTGAGGCTGAACATAGGTTTCAAATTTCTTTTAAGTTAAAAATATTTGTTGATTTAAAGTATTGGTTAGGACTATAAATTTCTAGATAAAAAATATAATTATATATTTCCTAACAAAATAAACATCTTTATTATAAGATACAAGTCTATTTAGATACAAACTGACTTCTGTATCATGGATTCTAAAAAAAACTATTTAGAGACCAAATTTTAGTTATTAAATAAAATGATTGTTGATTGTGATCAAAATAACAACCAAATTAGACTTTGGTTGCTAAATAACTACAAAATAGAACTAATGATTGGATTTAGTTCTGTTGGTACATGTGAGACTTAAGTTTGAATCCCACCTAGTGCACATTGTCAATAATGTTAATAAAACTAACTAAAACAATAGTAAAAATAATCTTTAAAAATAGATATAATAATAATAATAATAATAATAATAATAATAATAATAATAATAATAATAATAATAATAAAATATAAGAGTAGTAATAAAATTGAAAAAAAAATATTAATATTATTTTAAACAATATTCCTTACAGACGAAATAAATGTGTATGTAAATTACGTACGGATTTATTCTTATGTAAATTATCTTCGAGCATATTACATGTAAATTTTCATTCGTATGTAAAATGATTACATATGAATTTTTAGTCATTATTACATACGGATTTTGTCCATATATAATTTTAGTTTTTTTTTTTTTGTAGTGTGTAAGTTTCAACTAAAATAAGTGGTTAAAACAACAACAACTTAAATTGTACTCACTTTTACTATATGAGAAAATGTCTCCTCATAATCAATTTCATAAGTTTAATTATATTTTTTTTTGCAACCAATTTAACTTTATAAATGTCTCTTCTCTCATTTGTTTTATATTTCACTACAAATATCTATATGTATCTTACAAATTTTTTTTGTCTTTGGTTTTTTAACAATCTCCGATGTCAAGTTTATTTTAAAAAAATATGAAAGAATTAGAATGAATTAACATATGTGCTAACAAATTCATTGGGAGGACTTAACTGAATTTATTTATTCCAAGCTCGGCACATACAATTTGCATGCTGGAGCTTAAGGGAGGAGTGTTAGAATTAATAAGTTTAGATAGTAATTGGTAGTAAAAGTGTTGTGTACTTTGTGTCGTATAGTTACTAGATATATCTTTTTATGTTTTCTTCTCTTTCCTTACTTGTATTGTATCTGATGTATCTAAATTCATTCTAATTCTTTTAAATTATTCTCAAGAAAATGCTCTCATAATTGTAATCAAAATGGAATAGGGAAAAGAAAGTACAATCATATTGTTGATACGGGGATCTTGCTTTCATCGCTGCAGTTTGTCATTAATAGATTATGGTTTGCATTTTTGAATTTTTCTGTATCCTATACACATCTTTTTCAGACTTCACCTCATTATGGATTTCTCAAGGCTTTTGGATGTGCATGTTTTACTTTACTCTGGCCATACAATTCTCACAAGCTGGCTTTTCATTCTCAACAATGTATCATTCTTGGATATTCATGATCTCTTTTAAAAATTTGTTTGAGAATGTATCGTATAAGTTTTGAAAAATTTATTATTAAAATTTTGTTTCAGAAATTTTATTCCCCGCATTTCTTATCTTATGAATTTTGCTCTGAAAAACTCATTTTGAAAATCATTTTATACGTTCTAAAAATTTATTTTGAAAACTTTGTTGTGAAAAGTTTGTTTTGAATTATATTTTATTTGTTTTAAAAAATTTGTCCTGTAAATTCTATTCTAACAATTTTGAAAAGTTTGTTTTGGAAAAGTTTTAAAACAAAAGTCGCATTTGTAAAGGATGAAATGATATTTTAAAAACTATAGGGGTGCAGGAAGTAAAAGTTTAGCGCTATGAATTTTGGGCCCTAACATTGTGTCATGAGTCTGATTCCATCATGGATATTACTTCATTTACCTCCATATATTTCGTTCTGCACTTCTACAAATATGAAACTTCTCATTTTGTTCTTTTTTAGATTGTACGATATAAAAATCATTTTTAATTTTTAGATTCCTCAATATAAAAACAATTCAAATGGTATAATCTAAAAGTTAAAAATGACTTTTAGATTATGAAATTTGAAAACTTTTTTAAGAAACAAATAATTTTATATTATATAATCTAAATTTTTTTTCTTTAATAAAAAATAACTTTTGAACCGTGGAATCAAAAAGTCTAAAGCTTTGTTAAATTATATAATCTAAAAATAATTTAAATTATACTATTAAAAAGACTTTTTAAACTTTTAAATTATATAATTTAAAAATAATAAAATAGAAATTTACATATATGTAGGATGTAAGATGAAAATCACTATAAAAAAAACTATTTAGAGATCAATATTTAGCTACCAAATGAAATGGTTGTTAATTGTGACCAAAATAGTCACAAAATTAAATTTTGGTTGCTAAATAACTATAAAATAGAAGTAACGATTGAATTGAGTGACCAATTAAGTCAAATAATTGGTATCTAACAATAGATATCAAAGTTTTAGTGACTTATGTCATTAAATTCTAAATTGGTATCTAATTAAGTTAAAGTTAAAGACTAATTTAGAATCTAATGGCATAGGTCACTAAAACCTTGGTAAGCTAATGTTAGATACCAATTATTTGACTTAATTGATCATTAAACTCAATCCTTACTTCTACTTTATAGTTATTTAGCAATCAAACTCTAATTTGGTGACTATTTTGGTCACAATTAGTAACCATTTCATTTGGTAGCTAAAAATTAGTCTCTAAAAAACTTTTTTCTTGTAGTTAATACGAAGGTAGAGGAAGAAACAAACTTCCGTTATTCAAATTCACGTTTCTATTTGTATCGTTGTTAAATCTTGCTAACTTTTCTTCACCTTTGTTTACACCTAAGAAAAGAGAAAAAAGAAAGAACCAGATGTGAAATAAATTTATCCATAAACTAAAGTTATCCCATGCATGAATTAAAAATAAATTTTTAGAGAAATTTATAGGAAGAACTCTTGCAAATTAATTTATTCTTTAAGCTAATTTTAGTTTATGAAGAAACCCATTTCATTTTTCTTTTCTTTTAGAATTTTTTATGAAGAAAATTTTCCTAACAGGACCATAATCTATATCCATACTACGTTCTGTGCTTCATTGTTCCTGTCTAAATTAATTGTGTAGAGATCTCCAAAGCTACTGAATTTCAGAACAAAATTACAGGGCAAACCAAAGTAAAGAAGGCTTCTACTGCACCCCTATAATTTCTAACTCCACCTTATAAGTTTTAAAATACTCTTTTACCCTCGGTATTTTATTTCAAACTTTCTTCTCCTTTGCCACAATGTTCTTCCGCTGCTGTTTTTATCCATCAAGCTTCAAAGCTTTGGCGAGCTGTGATAGTGGTGGTATAGCTCGAGGTACTTGGAAAAGGTATGAAAGAGTTGTTGCATTGTCTATAGAATTTTGGATTCTAGAAATAGACTTCTGGAACACGCATTCTAGAATGTGATTTGTCAAAAATATTGTCTTCTGTTGTATCTGGAAGTTGTGCTTTTAAATTTTAGAAAGCACATTGTGTGGAAAAAAATATATGGATTGTTGTATTTAGAAGGATTTTTTTTGTAAATTCTGAAAAGTGCATGTTGGAAGTGTTATATAACTGTTCCAGCTTAAAGAATCTAAAAGTTCTCCAGAAATAACAATTCCAGAAGGCATTTCTTAGAGGCTATATTTCAAATAGACAATTTTGGAATACATATTTTTTATTCTGGAAACTAAAAAGCTTGTCGATTTTGAGTTTTTTTTTGGCACTTAAATCTCATTTTTTAGAGTTGTATGAATGAATACGTCTGTATGAGGATATCTGAGGTTGTCATGTGTTTGAGTATAAATGATGTTGATATAGAGTATGTTTTACCTTCTCGTGCATTGGATAATGAATTTAGGTTATAAAATTACAGTAAATGTTATCGATATATTAGTATCATATGATATATATAATTGTGGGACAAATTTTATAAATGAAATATAAAGTTGTACTATGTTATTCTAAGAATTCACTATTTGAGAAGACTTGTAATGTTGTTTATTCTTTTAGATTTGTTAATATTATATTAAGATTGAATGCGATAAATCAACAGGAAAAAAAGAAAACATACATACTATTAGATTATTAAAATATAGAAAGGATTTAGAAGTATATGTTAGTAGAAATATGAAATGTGAATGTTTTTTTGGACTCTGAATAAAACCAATAAAAGGTGGTAAATGACTCTAAATAAATAATGTTATACTGCCATCTAACATTAAAGAAGAACTTCTTTCAAACAAAATTTGCAAAAACATTTTGTCAACAAATTTATTTAACAAAATCTTTGTGTGTTTAAGCAAATAAGACACTATCTTTCATATTATTATGAAAACATAAAATGTTATTATTATAAAAAAATTTAATACACAATTCAAAACTTTCTTCTTATATTTTTGACTAATTGTCTCACTTAAAAGACATACTTGAAAAGGTAGAGTCACATTTACTTAAAAAACATATAACGTAATTAATATTAAAGATTTCACTTGGTCAATCATTTTGATCAGAATTATTTCTTCTAGTGCAAGTCAGACCTTTTGACTTCTCAACATGATGATGACAACTCTGTTGATGAATAATTTTTTTTTATATTTATTTACTTATAATATTCTAATATTATGATTGTAATATTTTTCATTTTAATATTTATTAGTAAATTGTTTCATTTAAATATTATTCATGATGTGCTTCATTTTAGTAGTTAGTTTCTTTAAGTTATAATGTCACGCTTAAGCAAACTACCTCCTCGTTCTACGTCTCTCTCTTACTTAAAGTGTGATATTCTCACGTTAACCAGTTATTTTTTCTTTTTCACTTTCAACTTCTTATATTTTGTTTCAAACCATGCGTTTTTGCCCAAATAAAAGTGTATATACTTAATTAAGTGATTAAATAATTTTGTGACGAATCTTTCATAAAAATTTGCAACACGTCGCTGTATAAGATTGTTATGCATCTTTGTAACAAAATAAAATAATGTTTCGTATGATATTTTTGTTACCACTATTTTTGAAAGAGTAAACTTTTGTCACAAATATCACCAATATTTTGTGATTAACATTCTTTGTTGGTGATTTATTTATTTTTTTATTTTTTTATAAAAAAATAAATTTAATGCATTTAAATTAAGAATCAGAATTAATTCCTATCTAAAAGAACAAAGAAAATTTTATTTGCTTTTTGAGTTGGAAATTGTATTATTTTATTTAATACACAGTATCTTTCTTTTTTTACAACTCTAGTAGGACAGTTGCTTCCTACACAATACACAATGTTTCTTACATTTAACAAATTCTTAAAATATCAATAATATTCTTATTTTATTTTATATATTAAATATTTTTTCTTCTTTTCACATTTACATAAGCATCTCTCTTATATTTTGGTTTTTTTAACAATAATAAAAATAATATTGGATGTTGTTAAGATATTTACAATTTAATATAATTAATTTTAAAAATTCAGTTTAATACATTATTTTTAAATATTTGGTTTTTTATAATTAATTTAATGTTTCTTGAAAAAAATATATAGATATTTTTTAATATTTATTAGAATTTTTTTATTATTTATCAAGAGTGTTTATTAATATTTATAATAACTCAGTATGAGAATGAAAAAAAAATATTTAATAAATAAATTTTAAAATAAAAATAATAAGAGATAGTTGATATATTAAATATTTGTTAAGTCTAAAAAACAATATATATAGCAACTTTCCTCTAGTAAAGAAGAGGTATTACACTGAATCTATTTTTACTAGGAACACAAGATGGGGGATTTTGTTTGCCTAAAGAAGAACCTTTCACATTGGAACAAAAACTTTTTAGTGGCTGTCTTCCCACAGAGTGCAAATCAATGTCCTCCACAGTTACATTTTGACATGGCATTTCCATACTGCAATTCAAACTCACTCCATATTCACTAGCACTGCTTCCTCTAATATTTTTGTATAAAACATTGCTGATTTGCACATGCGAAGACTTCTGCAATAAATTAAATAAATATGTTATGGCAACAATCATATTCCTTAGGGTACTTAACTAATACGGGTTTTTCTTATTTTTTGCAAATTTTTTACAAAATGTTTATAATGGGAAAAAAATAATAATTTTAATTAATACTATATTAAAAATCGTGCCTTAATCTTAAAATTGTATAACCATTTCATTTTAAATTAAATAAAATCCCGTATAGTGATAGAATTTCTTGATTTATCCCAAGAATTAAAGAAAAATTTTGTCCATTCTGAAAACTTTGTAAAAATATTATACCACCAAAATGAAAAAAAAAAAAAAAAAA
>Ga0209489_101094_pt1 | contig 55181 bp, 24 predicted proteins | sample SiratrowhiteBW_FD_187527 | JGI IMG/M metagenome (GOLD analysis project Ga0209489, IMG submission 187527) | Root nodule microbial communities of legume samples collected from California, USA - Siratro white BW (SPAdes) (version 2) | ecosystem: Host-associated > Plants > Roots > Nodule | place... | reverse complement strand
TATATATATTATTTGTAAATGAAAAATTATGTGTTTTTTTAATCTTATTTTAACACTACTTTTTTCTTCTTTCGATGGATAATCAATATAAATTCTTATAACAATAATCGCTTATAAAAAATTTTAGTATAAAATGAAAATTGATAATAACTGTGTTCCACTACCACTAAATGATTAATAATAAAAATCTCTAAATTTTAGAGTTTTAAAACATTGAGTTTATGACTGCAAATTATTCTCGTGGAGTAGTTCAGAAATTGATAATGTCAAGAAATTTGTTGATTTTTTATTATTAATTTAGGTAAACAACTATACAAATTTTGTAATTTGTCAATAATAAAAGAAAAAAAACAGCAAGTCCATGTAGCAAAGTTTAATGCGAAAACTAATAGTCTAAATTTTACTTTAGTGTCAAATTTTGTCAAGATGTCAAACCTTTAATTGACATTACAATTACATGTAGCATAAAATTTTATAAGCTAAAGCCAACTTTTGACCGACAAAAATGGTAGGTTGTGCTATGATGAAAAAACTAAAAACATTAAAACTTTATAAATATATTTTAATTATATATTTTGCTTTTTATATATATTAAGACGACACACTATTTAAAATTATTTAAATAATCGGAGCTCTATCTTAATCTTATGCACTTAATTACATTTAATTTTAAGTATAGTTATCTCTCTCCACAAAAAATAGAGGTTTTTTTTTTTTTCTTTATTAGCAAATGAATCCTTTCAATTCATCTTATGAATCAATTTAGAGTATGTTTGGTGTAAAATTATAAGCCCTTTTAAGACTTTTCTTTTAAGAAAAAAAAACTCAATAGTTTCAGAAAAAGAAACTCTTAAAAACACTTTTATATTGCATCCAAGAAACTCCTATTATTGGGACAAATGAACCATTACAGCTCATAATGTTAATGGTACCAGCCCATCACACAGGTCACACAGGTCACACAGGTCTTATATTCAATAAGGCCATTAATTTCACTTCACAAATCTAAAAGAGACTCCCCTGGGATTGTACAACAACATTTTGAGTTAAGTCTAATTTCACAATTTTTTTCTCCATTAATTGCACTTAAAATATTTAGGGTTTAACTGTAATGTTAGTTCTACATTCTATAAATTTCACAATTTTGGTCCCTAAATTTGTTTACTACAACTTTAGTTTCTTAATTTTTAATGATTTATAATTTTTAGCTTTTAATTTTTTACACAATTTTAATTTATTAATTTTATTCAATTTAAATAAGTTGCTGTCATGGAGCTATTATCATCTTCAATCATGAAAAAAAAAAAAGTTACTAATATCAATATCTCAAATCCAAAATAACAAAAAGTGAGGACTAATTAAACAAAGTTACTAATAATTAAAATTAATGGATTACAATTATATAAAAATATATTCAAATACTGAAATTAGATATATTAAAAATTAAAATAACTAAAATTATGGGGAAAAATGTGGGGACCAAAATTAAGAAAAAATTGTGAAATACTGATATCAAAATTACAATTAAGTTAATATTTAGTAATTCAAATTAAATTTTAAATTAAATTGGATAACAAAATATTCAAATTTTTTATTTGAAAAACCGATTTTAGTTAAAAGTTCATTTCCATTATAAAAATACTTTAAAATTGAAATTACTATTATAGGCTTTGGAGATTGAAATAAATCTGTTGGCTTCATCACTGCAGAGAGAGCAAAATCATTGTGCCATGCAATTGCCATGATCAATATTAAAGAGCTGAAAAGGATGATTCATTTCTTAATGTCCTTTTGCATTATCATTAATGCATTTGGAGGGAAAAAATTGATTTCCATTTGCCCATGTCTAAAGTCCAGTCGAAATAGAGAATGTAAGCTCAAAAGTCAAAGATTGATTACACTTTTGTTTTTCATTCCCTTTCATTTGAAGTTATTGTCCTATTAGTATTAAGTATTTAGTTATAAGAGAAATTTCTAACTCATGCAAATTATTTAGTTATAAGGTGTTTTTAATAGTTCTAAGCTATTTGATTATTTACAAATTTTAATATCTATAATACATTTTTACAATTTATTTTTCTATAATTATCTCTAAAGGTAACTATTTCCTCATAAAATAAATAATGTAATTACTAATTTTCCTTCGACCGATTCATTCAAAATCTCATTTTAAATATCTCTCACACTGAATAAATAAAGAAGATAAATTAAAATATATTTAAAAAGTTGTTCTTTTATAAAATTTCAATTATAATATTTAATTATAACTCAAATTATTTTTTAAAATTTTGAAAAATAGAATACAATAGCAATGCCAGTCGCTTGACTAATTATCTCTATATTAATTTAAACCAGCCAATGACCAAATTTTCTTTGAATTATGAGATTATCTTTACATGTAAAACCTCTAAAAAAAAAAAAAAACATATGCATAAAAATAATTTGAAATTTAAATTTATGAAAGTTAAAATTAACCCATCACTCTTTTAAGAGAGTAAAATGAAAAGGTTAATAAATAATCAAAATTATTATAACATAATATATTCTTCATTGAATAAAGGGAAAGGTAGAAAAGAAAAAATAGAAAATGACGTGGTTTAAATTTAGGAAAAAAAATAAGTAGAAAGTTTATAATTGATTTAATTAATGTAATTAAATAATTTTTTATTAATATATTTAAAAAGATAATTTATAAAATAATTTAATATAAATATAATTTTTTTAAAATTAAATTAAAATTAAAATTAATTTAATTCAAAATAGAAAATTATTACAATTTTTAATATATATATATATATATATATATATATATTATTTTAAAATAATAATATATTAGAATGAATTATTTCACTTGATATTAAAAATTGAATTAAATAATGTTATACAATATTTCGCATATATATATAATACTTATTCTAATATAATGTTTAAAAACATAATCGTTTCCAAATATTATATGATATTTATACACAATATTTCTTTTGTTATATTTTTTCGTAATTTGGAAGAGAAAGTAATATCATTTTTTATTTTCATATTTATTCCTATTTTTCGCCCAATCACTTTTTATCTTTCTTCACGGTGCCTGTTTTTTCTGTCCTTTGAAATAATAAAGCTGTTAGTAAAAAGATACAGTCAGTTTTTTTATGCGGGCACACATCTATCTATTATTCCGTCACAAAACTACAATAATTGAGTTTGGCGGGGAATAAAGAAAGGTATACGCAACCAAATCAAATAAACAATAAAGATTCAAAATTATATACTATATACTTGGCTAGTAGTTAATCTGCTTCATTCGTCAAAGATGCTTGCTAGTGGGATCAATGTTAGAGGGTTGGAATATAAAATGGGAAGATGGAACAAAGAATCATATTTATGTGACTCTTCATAATGACTGCATCTCATGAAATGAAACAGTTTAACACTATATAACTTTTGATCACTGATAGGCTCCGGAAAGAACAACTACTGAGATTTTCTGATGGTTTTTGTCAGCTTTTCAAGACCCCCTTATGAAAAAGTAACACCTAGCTCACTAATTTAGTTGTGTAAAATTAGTGGGACAAATGATACTTCTTGTGGTTAGTTGCCTGATTTTGTACCGAAAGACCACAAAGATGGAGTCAACAGAAAAAGCCAGAAAAGTAGATAAAACTACAATTACAGTGGAACAATTAGTGGTATACAGTTTCGAATCTAACAACTTGCTTGCACCACCAGCATATATATAAAAGGAGGAATGTTAGTGTTACAGTTCTAAGTCTAACACATTTTTCTAAAAATACACTGTAGTATTGACTGAAATTTTTGAAATCACAATTGTGACTTCTATTAATAATAAAATGTACACTAAAAAACTGTGAACACTTTTCATACTTACATATTTTTGCATAGTTGGAGGTTCACGTGGAGGAAATAAGGCGATTACTTTCCACATGCAAGAGTAAAGATTGTGTTTACTTCATGATAGTGAACCCAGTACCTGTTATATGCGTTGAAATAGATACATTAAATTGACTACTATATGCCCTGATGACTTTGTTTTTTCCTTTCAATTGTTATACCACTTTCACTCACAACAATAGCAAATATTACAAAAACTGTTTCACACTTGACACAAAAAACAAAAAGTCCAAATTGTGTCGAGGTATTACTGTGAAAGCTGTGATCAATCGCTTTAAGATCTGTTCATCGCTATCGTGTATGTAAATGAAACCAGAGACCTGTGCTTTCAAAATAAGTGCTAGTTTAGAAATCAGTTAATTCAGAAATAATCAATTTCTTTTTCAAAGTTTTCATGTGAAAGTTACCGTAAAGAAATGTAACTATTTCGTAATCTGAAACTAAAGAAAACGCTTTTAAGGACTTGAAATTCTAACCCAAACTATAACAAAATGATTAACATATCATTCTTATCACCAGAAACAATTTGGGAGACAGAAAAACAAAACTCTTGGGGTCGAGGGGAGAGGGAGAAACATCTGAACTGTGCATGAAGGATTTTCTTTCCCTGAAAAAATAAATCTATACATTTTGGATTCACAATTCACCAAAATGAGGAAACAAACTCTAAGGATAACTTTTCTTGTGCCTATTCAAATTATTTCCTATATGCAATGTATGAATCTAATTCTAAAGATATACAGTTGCATGCAGATGGGTCAAAAATGGACAATAACCAAGACCTTGTAGGGGTTCCAATGTTTGCATCCCAGGAACAAATGTTGGGTCTAATTCGGCTATGAACAAAAGAGCTTGCCCCCAAACTGCTGTAGTGATCTGTGCAATTGGGAACATTGCACATATCTTCCACAAACTATCGCAATGGACTCTCGGGCAAGGAAGAATTGGAGGACGTAGATTTTCTTGTAACTCTGAATCTTAGAAAACTGTACAGTTTCCGCAAATCCTTAACCGTATGGAGACCCTCACCGCAGACAACCCCATCAGGTTCATCCATTTCATCATCCTCCTTCTGCCGTTCGATCAAGCCGCACCCCCTGCCATCACCGTCCGTTTGCAATGCGGTGATGACTGATCTAATAGCCCGACTGGGCGAGTTCCGGTTCGCAATCATCAACTCACCGATTTCAGCAGGACTCAAACTCGCACCGTTTTGGAAAATCTCCTGCACCTGAGGGAACAGCTTGTGGTCCTTCACCCCAAGGTAACTATTCGCCAGCGTCTTAAACGCCGAAAAATCACAAAGAGGAAAATGGATATGCACATCGACCCGACCCGGACGAAGCAGGTTCGGGTCAACACGCTCCTTCGTGTTCATCGTGAACACCATCACCCTCTCTTCCGCGCAACACGAGGTTATAAGCCCGTCCATGAAGTTCAGTACCCCCGAAACGCTTATTCTCGCGATTTTCTCCGCCACAAACCGGTCCAGGTCCTCGATCACCACCACCGATTTCGGCGTCGTATGCAGGAGGAGCAATTTCAGATCCGAATCACTAGGGATTTTATTCAGGTCGATGTCGAACACGTCGTAGGAGAGGAAATTGGCCATGGCGGCGACGAAGCTCGATTTTCCGGTGCCGGACGGACCGTAGAGGAGGTAGCTCCGTTTCCAGACGCGGCCGAGGCGGTGGTAGTACTGTTTCGCTCTAAGGAAGGATTCGAGATCGGATTTGACCTTGTTTTTGAGATCCGGTTCCATGACGATGGTGTCGAACGTGGAAGGATGCGTGAACGGAACGGATCTCCACTGACCAAACTCATCGGCGCTGTTGGTGAAGAGGCGCAAGTCGCGCTTCCCTTGTTGGTCGATTTCGTCGGCTACGGCGTGAATGTGCTGAAGATAAGGACGGAGGATTCGGCGCTTGTCCACCTGCCTGATCTTGAGAACGTAGGTTCCGTTTCCGTTTGGGTTGGGATGGCTGAACCAGTAGACTGTGGCTCCGAGAAAACGGTCCTGGATGGTTTGGTCGGGGGCGAGGCAGAGGACGACGTCGTTTTGGTTCTTCCCAGTGAGGAGGTTGGCAAAGTGGGAGTCTTGGATGGAAGGTAGTGAATGTAAGTATAGGGAGAGCTTTGTGTAGAGGTGGTTCTGTTGTTTGGTTTGGTTGAGTTCAGGGACTGTGAGAAACTGATACACGTGGAACCAATCTTCCATTCTTCTCCATAGCCTCTTGCCGCACCCCCTTCGGAACACGGCGGCGCCAATCACCGCTAAAACGAAGAAGGCGGCGGCGAGAGTTAACAGAAATATGGGAGTGAGAATAAGCATGGCAACGACGCTCATCCACCTCAAAACACCATCTTTGGATTTTGGGAAATATAATGAAGTGATTTTGATGGAGGTGTTGAGAGATAATAAAGAAGTTTCAGTTTATTTCTTATCTCCATTCTTATCTTTATTTAATCTGTTTTCAAAGGATATTATCGGATAATTAAGAATTTAACCCCGTATTATATTATCATTCTTGGCAGCTGTTTGCCAATCTGGTCTTTCTTTCTCCCATTTGTATTCCAATATTGCTCTACCATCCCACGTGTTTTTACGGATCAAATATTTCTAAACCCTGTGATTCACACTTTAGATAATAATTCATGTCAAATTCAAAGTAATAATATAAAAACGGAAATATCTTTTTAATTTCTATAAATATGATTTTGTTTTGTTATATAAATATGTCCTACTTTTAGATCCTGCATTTTTTAATAGTTTTTCTTTAATCATATAATCAATAACTATAATTAATTTCATGCTAAAAATAAATATTAAAAACATACCAGATTAGAATAGTTGAATTACTTTTAACTATGCAATTCAATTAAGTAATATATTTATTATCTAATAAAAAAGGTAATTGTTTACATTATTCTGTATTTAATATTTTTTTGTAAAACATAATGAGTTTACTTAAATACTTACTTTACTTTTTTATACATTAATTTTGATATCATTAATGATTGTAATGCATTTTTTTAATAATGACAAACGATGATTTTATTTTCTAAGATTAAAATAATGAATAAGTAAATAAATAAAATATGTTTTTATTTTGAATATTTTTATTGTGGTGTATTAAAAACTTATATGTGATATAAAAATAATTATTAGTTATTTTTTTATTCTTAAGTGATTAAAATTTAACATAAAATAAATTTTATGATATTATAATATATTTTCTAATAATTTTATTTTACGTATAAAATTCTAAAATGGTAAATAAGTAATTATTAGTATATAAAAATGTTTTATTTAAATAATTATTTGTGAAAAAATTTATTTAAGAAAAACAATATCAAAGCTATTAATCATAACCTCTTAAAAAAATAATATATAATTATCTTTTTTATAAAAATGATATTAGAAGATACACTATTAATATGTTCCCATAAAGATTTAAATCAAATAATCATAACTAACTACAAGAATTGGAAAATAGTTATAACAATGTACTCTTACTAAATGAATCTCGAATTAATATTATTTTGCCTCATTATGAGATACCGATAAGTACTAAAAAAACCCTGATAAAATATGTTCCCATAAAGATATAAATCAAATAATCATAACTAACGATAAGAATTGGAAAATAGCTATAACAACGTACTCTTACTAAATGAATCTCGAATTAATATTTTGCCTGATTATAGTTACCGATAAGTACTAGAAACCCTGATAAAATGTCAGATATTTGAAATTAATAAAATATTCTGCAAGATTTAAGGAAAGAACATATATAATAAATTTTTTAACGGAAAATGTCGTATATATTAGGTATATAACCAAGCTATATAATGTAGATTTTCTTTTATAAATTTGAATTGAGTTTAAATTTATTTTCTAAAAATTATACGAAATATACCTTACCGAGATTTGTTAAGATTTTCGGTTTCTCAATAAATTTCAGATAAATATGTACTTAAAATAGAAATATGCATATACGTGTTTCTCCATACCACTATTAAAAAAAATAGCTGTGTCTCACATCAGGGTTTTAAAAAGATAATAATATATGAGTGTAGTCAATTTTTAGACTGATTTTTTAGGATCTTACTGAACTATAAACAATTTTTAAGACTGCATATATTGGTTGGACTCCAGGCAACTTAATTTTGTTTAATTAAGTTTAATAAAAGTTGTATTTATGCTTACTATTAATTAATTAACTGGCTAGCACAATGGAAATGCCCCCACTGTTCCTTCTTTATAGATAGCATCATGCATGGACTTTTCGTTTCAAGTTGCACTTCAATTTGTACTCAGGGTTGAACAAGAAACCAAAACATTTTCAAATTTTTCTAAGGGCATTATGGATAATTTTTTAACTTTTTAAGGGATACTGGTCAAAGAATTGACATTTTTTTTTTTCAAAATCACATCACAAAACTGTCAAGAATTTATATTAATAATGTTTGCAATTAATTAAAATTGTTAAAAATTTGTTCAAAATCACATTAAAAAAATATTTACTTTGTGGTTCAGATGGCCTATTGTTTGATTGTTAACTTTCCATCTATCATCTCCTTTGGTGCTCTTTTCCTTAATCTACTTTGCTTCTCCAGTTGATTTTACTTTCTCAGTCATTATTTTACAATTTCTGAAAAGCATGAATGAACACGATAAAAAGAAAAATAGGTGATGGTATAATGCTTATTCTTTTGTTATCTTAAAAGTTAAGTACAAATTCTGAAAAGGACTTTGTTTTAAGCCGTGAAAGTTAAGCTTTAGTGCTGATGACCAAAGCTTTTATTAGGTTTATGAAAAGAAAAGTTCTGAGGTTATAATTTTTCTCCTTTTTTAGTATCTGATTGTTAAAATGAACTATCCATTTTCACTGAAATAAACACATATTAGTCGTGAATTAATTAAATAAATTCCTTTAAATGTTGTATTTGTACAGCATGATTTAGTGTAAGCGAGAAAACAAAGGTGGAAAAAGAGAATGTTTTTTTCAGATGTTACACAACAAAAATATTAGAACAGATGTATGACTATTGTTAGTTTTTGAATTTTCTCACTTGTGAAAAAAAAAAGTCAATGTGACATTAATAACATTATTATACTACCCCAATTTTATACCTACCTTATGATAGTCTTCAATTGAATTTAAAAAAACAGTATTGAAAAATTATAATTAAAAAACATAATATTACCAATACAATGTGATTTGTTATGTTTATTTTTTTTTTACCCACAATACGTGAATATGTGATAAGTTAAGTTGTATAACGTATCATAATATATATATATATATATATATATATATATATATATATATATATATATATATAATAGAAATCAATTAATATTACATAATTATTTATATAATATAATTTAATAAAAATAATAATATAAAAATATTAATTATAAAAAGTATAAATTATTAATAAAAGTTAATATTAATAAAATTTTAAAACAACAACAATAATAAAATAATATATATAATATTATTAAATAAAAAAAATTAAATAATAATAATACTAATATTAAAGTTACCGAATAGTAATAAAATTATAATTTAATATTTAATTAATATTAATTTATAATAATAAAAATAATTTGGTTAATTTATAAATATATTATTTTATAAATTTTTAAATTTATCATATCACTCAACTTATTTAGAAACTTCCACAAACTTTTCTTTTCATTTTTCTTTCTTTTTCACTCTCTTTGTTTTTGTGTAAACAATCTCATTCCTTGTTTCTCTTCACCTCGTTTCTTACTCCCTTAAATTTATATCTTAATCCAACACACAAGAATTTTTATTTCAATATACTGTCAATTACAAATTATCGGCTATAATTATTATAAAAGAAGTAACATTATATTAATAATTATTTCACTGGTCCGGTCGAAATATTTAATATATTCCTTGTTTTTTTAATCCACGATTGTTTGATTAGTATAGCAAAAACATTTGTATCTCTACAAATAATCGTAGATACATTAAGTCAGTGTTTGGAGATCATTTAAATGAGTTTCTTTTTTTCTTTTCATTTGTAATTAAGACAAAAATCATATTATCCAGATATGAAACTGTGTATTATTATTTATTAGAATCATCAAATAGTTTTTTTTTGGTTTTCAATTTTACGAATTTCGTCAAATATGATTTACTCAATAACCCTACATAGTTTACAGAATTTCAAAACCGATCCTAGTGAGTTTTTAATATTATTTTCTTATTTATTTTCAAATTATCATTCTTAATTATTTGATGTTATCTAGAGTTTCACTACAACTCAAATATTCATTTTGTATTTGTATTATGTCTTATGTACAAAAAGTATAATTTTTTTTTGTTATTCATATGTGTAACTTTAATTATTCTAATTTAGAAATTGTGAGATGTTTCGTATAAATCAAAATAACTAAAATAATTATTAAATTAAATTGAAAATTAAAAATGTTTTTCTATAAAAAAAAACTTACAAGCAACCGCTTATTCAGGTTTACAGAGGAGTTAAAAAAAAAAGAGAGTAAAAGACCATGTTAAAGAAAACCGATATTTCCTTTTTTTTCCCTAATGAGTTATGATTAATAATTTCTGAAATATAAAAGATGCTATTGAAATAATAATTTTTAATGGTCTTCAGAAGAAGTTTATGGGCCGTCCTTTTGTCTCAAGCAAGCATATTCAGAAAGAAGAAAAATAATAGAACTTGGATCGGACCTGTAAGGGTATGTTGCCGAGTATCTGTCCGTACAACAGTTGAAGCTAAAAGTGAAAGTATTGTTTAGATTAATTTTCTCGACCACGCTTTGTTTCCCATTCAAACTATCCTCCCAACATGCAAAGTATTAATTTTACTTCATTCTTAACAACAAAATTGTTTCAAATCTATATTTCATTTTCAGGGTTATATTTAATTTAGTTATCTAAAATCATTGCTTAAGCGTTGTTGAGGAAGGATTAATTCAAAATATATTAAAATATTTGATGTAGTGATCAAATATTATTTCCTTATTCTATGCTCTATTATATCTTATTACTGTAACATATCTCTTATTCTAAGGGGAGCTGGGTTAAAAAATAAGATAGATAATCAATTTTTATTGTACTCTAATATTATTTTCATTTCGTTATATCTTATTATTATAATTATTTTCGTTATTTAAATTCTTGTTATCATAGTTACAATTTTTTCCATTATTTTAAAAATACTGATTTGAAGGGCAATTTGGAACATGTCACAACGGATGAAAGTGACACTAACGGACAGCAACATCCCAGGCACAAGTTCCTTATCTTTTACTGGGTAGGATCTTCTTCCAACCTCAACCCTCTGTCTTGAACTACGCAATTTCTTTTCCTTCACTCTGCTCAGTGCTTCTGTCTCCCTCATAATTCGTATGGCTGCCACACTCACACTTCTAAAGCTTCCAATTCTTCCAAACAAGCCACAACTGCCACGCCCCTCAATCACAAAACTTGTTCCTTTTCCTTCCATCCATTCAAACTCAAACTTATCTTCTCCTAAAACACACAATTCTTCCTTCTTAGATCAGAGCATCGAGCCTCTCAAACCTGTTTTTCTTTCCCTCACAGCATTCACATTCCCACTCTTCCTAGATTCCAAGGCAAGCATGCATTTTGCTGGTTTTGATTTTGAGCTGGTGTTGTTGTTTGGTTCTCATAAAGCTGTTATTGGCACAGGATGCACTTGCTGCGGGAGGAGAGTTTGGGATACTGGAAGGAAGATCATTTGCTCTCGTACACCCCATTGTGATGGGTGCTTTTTTCTTCTATACATTGTGGGCAGGGTATTTGGGGTGGCAATGGCGGCGAGTAAGGACTATCCAGAACGATATCAATGAACTCAAGAAGCAAGTCAAACCTACCCCAGTCACCCCAGATGGAAAACCAGTGGAAGGAGCATTACCATCACCGGTTGAACTCCAAATACAGCAACTCACTGAGGTAGCTACTGAAACAATGCATGTCTCTTACATACCCTTTCTCTGGATTGAAGAATGTGATGTGATGAAATAATTTTTTCCAATTGTGATACTGATCCTGAAGAAGTTTATTTAAATACACTCTATGTATTGTTACATGATGTGATGGTGTGTGGTTGTTTGATTAATTTCTGGATGCTGGATCATGATGGTATGCTATAAGATAGTAAAATGCATGAAACTAGAATGCTGAATTCTGAATCTGATGAGCATCTAATTTATGGATACTCATATTCAGGAAAGGAAAGAGCTGCTCAAAGGTTCCTATAAAGATAGACACTTTAATGCAGGATCCATACTTCTGGGATTTGGGGTGCTTGAGTCAATTGGTGGAGGACTGAACACATGGCTCAGGACAGGAAAACTGTTTCCCGGTCCACATTTATTTGCAGGAGCAGGTAAAGATTGAATTTGCATGCATTTGATGAAGCAAAAAAAGAGTGTAAAGTTAGCACCATACAGTGTATAATCTCAAAGTTACACTGTGAACCGAAAATAGATGATCCTAAATATATATTTCTTTTACTAAATTTATAGTAATGATGACTTAAAATCACTGTTTATTCTTATTATATATGTTGATGTGTAATTTTTGGACAGGTATTACCGTTTTATGGGCACTGGCAGCAGCCCTAGTACCAGCAATGCAAAAAGGAAATGAAACAGCCAGAAATCTTCACATCGCGCTAAATGCGTTAAACGTTCTGCTCTTTGTGTGGCAGATTCCCACTGGAATTGACATTGTGTTCAAGGTGTTTGAGTTCACAAAATGGCCTTGAATGTAACATTCTAAGGTCTAACTTCTCTGCTATTTTACTTTCTGGCATCATCAAAGAACGCAAATTTTGACATTTTCCACTTTCCTTTAGTCATGTACCATGATTAAGTGCCATACAAGCATTGTATACTTGCTTCAATTACACCATTCTTTAGTGTAAATTGACACATAATAACTTCTTACATTGCATTATTACGTAATTTCATGAGTAGTGCCTGCAGTGCTGCAACTTGCTTTTTCGGTAGGAAATATTCATGTTGGAAGTGATTAACAAAATTTGTAAATTTTCAATTTTCTGAGGTGCAGGCTAAGGTGTAGGGAGCCAGTGAACCTGATTTTGTAATCAAGAATACAGGACACTATATAAGTAAAAAAATAACAAGAGATGTGATTCAACATTTTTTCTTGTTTATATTTATGAAAACATCTTAACGATATCCATTAATAAAATTATAAATATTTTAGAAATTTGAGAAACTTCCTCTGTTTAAAGGAATTGAAAAAATGTTCCTTTCATATCAAGAATCACCTATTTTACAGTGTAGTGAACAATTTCTGATGAATCCTTAAATGAACACCTAGTCATTGTTGTTCTTCACAAATTAAGAACCATCTCTCTTTAAAATTATCACCTAAAGACTAAAGGTTACAACTTTTCACTTCTCACATCATTACACCTTGAATCAACTTGCCTGAATTAATATTTGAAAATTTGAATTGATTTTCTCAACCATATGTGTGTAAGATTTTTTTTCTTTGCTTTTGTTTAGCTATGTGTTTGCATGTTACATCTCTATTGCAATATTTTACCTACATTCTTTTAGGCGGATTTTGGCGTTTATGTATTGTTTTTGAAAGTTTGTTTCAGTCTTTATTTTTCCGCATATGGACTATTTGTATAAAAATCTGGAGGTCATTTATTTTACAGAGGCTAAAATATTATTCTCACAATTGAAAGAGAAATCAGAACTACAAGCAAACAGAGAAGTAAAACATCATAGTAAAATCGCAAAACAAGATTCATATGATCAAATGATTTGTGTGGCAACAATGAAGCTTTTGATTAGCCAAATTGTAAACACGCAACATTCACCTCAGTAACAAGTCTTCATAACCACGATGATCAAACCTAATGGATAAAAACTTCAATTCAACAGCTAAATTCATAACAAGTCTTCCTCTTCTGGGAAGGGTCTTCTGTTGATTCTTGGGTCAAGCTTATTGAACCACCTTAATTTGCAACTTTTCCCTAAGGAACCAAAATATGATCATATGACCATATGCAACAATTTAATAATTCTTTCACTTACTCTTAACTATCTGATTATGTATTAATAAATATTTTGTTGACCTTTCTAACCATTTATGTATGATCAAGAGAGTTATATATTCATAGAAATTATATCCATCCTTTCATTCTCACTTTGTCATGTTCATTATAAGGAAGCATGAGATCCCTCATAAGCCGAAGCTAAACATTCTAGACAATTCCTCGAGTAAATCGATCAAACTCATTCACTATTGACTACTGATCACAAAATAAATCTAGAATATCAAATAGATTATTTTAATTACTATTTTAAAATAAATAATTAACATAATAATAACCAAATCAATGTAATAATGAACACAATCAACATATATTAATAAATAAAAACTCAATTTATTCTTAGTTATAATTCAGAGAAAAGAAACTAACTATAAATAGGATACTTTAATCTTAGGAATGATAAAATACAGATACACTGAATGTCTTAACTTAAAAGGTCTTCATATATTTTGGATACTACAATAATAATAATAATAGTTATTACTACTATTATTATTCATATTTAAGGTTTGGAATTATTTCTCAAATTTTGATTTTTTTTTTTTTATCGTAGATCGAAGTATGTTTTAAATTCTCAAAATTTGTTTGAAGTAGAAAACATGTCTTCCTGCCAATTGAAATGTTCTCTCTCCTTTTCTTTTTTTAGGAGACTTCTTTTACCATATGTGGGTATGTATTGTCGTGCCTTGTTAATTAATAGTAAAATCCATGAATATGGGAGAGGAAGGGAATGTTAGTGTTTTCCGTCTTGGATGAAGACACACATATTGGTAAGTGAGTAGTCTAGAAGATTTTGACGTCCACATAGAGCAAACGAGATCTAAAGGAGAATTCCAATTTGACTTTTCTTTTTATTTTATTACATGTACCATTTAAAATTAGGATGTGTCAAACTTTTCTATATCTATTGGTTTAAAGCGATGTCATTGCCTATATTTACGAAAACATTTATTTGAATGAGCTATAAAAGGCATCAAAACTACCCATGGCTAGAAGTATATATGCAAGCATAATATAGGAACAAATTCTTGGTTCTCCACTCCTGATTTAAGTAATTTAAGAAATGTAAACCTACACCGCTCATCGCTGATGGTCGTATGTTTTTTCCTTTTCACTTTAGTCTCTCTCATTCTTCTATAGATCGTGACCAATAAAGAAACAGATTTAGTTCAAACAGACGAATGAAGGAGCAATGTGTGCCCACATACAAATGTAAAATATAGGTTCTTTTCTTGTGGATGGCTGAAATAAGGTAGTTAGTTTCCAGACGTACGGTAAAGGAAGGCGTGTGAAGCATCTTGAAAAGAAGGAAAAGGAAGGTAGAGAATAGAGCATCGCTCCCTCACTCTCCTTCCAAGCAAGGTCACCTGCAAGACAGCACTAGTATAGTAAATGAAGGTGTGTCAACATTGCCTCGTAATTCCTGTTCCTCCACACATGCACCTATAACATCATTCTAGTAAAACAAATGTGCATGTATTGTAATTGTTGCATTACAACTGTACATAACCAGGGTGCCACATGATTTATGACAAAACTCAACTAAACTCTAAATAATTCCAGCGGATACCAACCTCACTTTGTGAGCTTTGTCTCAGCTGGAAGTTCTGATTGAATCAGATGCTTGCTTTTCTCTCTTTTTTTCCTTTTTATGTTCTTTGCTGCTGCTACCAGTAATGTCTCTCAGCGCACGGCGCATAATTCACAATTCCCTTTTTGTTTCTTTCTACATGAGACTTCGAACAAGTTGAACTATTCCTTTTTCACATTTCACTTTCTCTCTGTCTACACACCAAGACCAGAAGATGGTTCTATAAATAACACCGCCTCCATCATATGCTACTAACTTGTGCTCATAATATTAATATTTTTCTTCACGGTTTCAGCAGTTCCTAAACGTCATGGCCAACCCTCCCCCAGTTCGTCCCTGGTTCCGCTTAGCCTCCATTCGCTCCACCCCTGCTGCCCCTGCCCCTGCCCCTGCCCAGGAGCCTCGCCCTACGTTGGGCCTGCCCGCATTTCGAACTGCTTCAGCACCTTCATCACCACAATCTCACCCTACTCAACCTCAACCTCGTCCTCATCCTGCTCCAGAACCTTCTTCTCAACCTAACAGATTTTCCTCTTCCTCTTCACTCCCAAATTCTCCAGTCCACAAGGCCACACTCACAACATCTTCTCCTGAGAAGAACACGCGTGTACATGTGTCAACTCCCACCCACTCTCCTAAAACAATCAAACAATCTGATCGTAGCCCAATGCACTCACCAAACAACAGCAGAACCACCTCTCCTCCACCCTCTCCTCTCACCCTCCCACCTTCCCAGTTGAAGACCGAGCCCAAGATACCCGAACAGCCCGAGCCCAAAACCGTGCTGGTCCAGAAAACCATCGACAGGCTCAGGCCCTGGCACAATGGCGCCACTGAAACGCCCAGAAACAATGGCAATGCCCATCATGGAAAACACGTCACTGGCAAGGAAAGCGAGTCCATGGAGAAGGGTATTCAAAGAAAGCATTCGGATTCTGAGGAGTCTGGCATGAGGGTCATAACTATTGCCGGTGAAAACAGAGGGGCTTTCATGGAACTGATCCAGTCCCCAAAGAAACCCGAAGGGAAGTACCTTCACAAGAAGGGGAATTCGAGCATCAACGTAGATGGGGTGGAGTCGGAAGGTTCGAGTGCTGAGGAAGGGAGTGTGAACAAGAAGGATAAGAATCAGAAAGGCAAAACAGCGTCTTCATTCCCGATGGCTGCGTACATGAACAGCAACGTGCAGTGTGTGAACAACTCGCTCCTTTACAACACTCCTTGCTCCCACCACGACCCCGGAGTGCGCCTTTCTCTTTCAAAGAAACCATTTGGTGAAGGTTTCCATCTCAAGGAACTCGCTGATGCTCACCACGCTTGATTCCTTTGAATTGGAGTTAGTTGTTTTGTGCTTCTCGCTTACGTTATCTTAAGGTAATATGATATGGTATATGGCATATATTGGAGAAAAAGAAAAAAAAAAAAAAAAAAGGTTGAGTGGGCAACTTGGGGCACGAGTTCTAATTCTTCTGCTTCGGCCTCGTCTTTTGGAGCAAAGTTGAAGATTCTCCATTGCCCTTGCTGGAAAATAAATATGTATGGGTCATGCTTACGGCTTTATTCCATCACTTGATCCTTTTTGTATGGAAGAGATTCTGAATCAGTCTATTACATGGTGGAGGGGGTTGTGTATGTTCATTTTCCTTTGTTAATTCTTCGTTTACACTATGTGCTCTTTTCCAATAAATTTGTATCACCGTTATAATTAATGTATATGTTGTGTCAAAACAGTTGTTTAGATCTTGTAAAACTTCAATTATGTTGGATTTTTCGGAGGATTCACAGGAACATTCCATAAAATCAGACATGAGTCAAAGTGAATTGTTAACAAATTATTTCACTCAAATATAGTCCTTCCATTATTGTATACTTGTCTTCGTTTTGAGCATTTTGCTTTTTTATCTTTTCTGACTTTGGCAACTTTCATTAGAATATAAGTTGACTAAAACGATAGTGAAGTCAATCAAATTGTTAAATAATGATTTACCAGTTTAATCCTTGCAAACACTATTTTAAGTTGGTGAGATAATTCACTGTAAATCAAATGGTATGAAAAATAGGAAGATTATCACATAGATGGTGAATGAGATCATTTAATTATATTGTAAATTAGATCCTTTGAGTTTAATAGTCTATGATATATATAATCTTATAGCTTATATTTATCTATATCATAATAATTTTCTTACACGTGTTTTCTTATTGTTTCAAAATAAAAAATTGATGGAATTTAAGTATGACTATGAAATTTTTATATTGGGTGAATATGAAAAAAATAATCGATATATAAAGAAAAATAATCATCCACAGAAAATAGTGTCTTAATTTTTATGTGTTTTGGGTAGTAACTCAGTGAAAAAAAAAATTCTTCACTGAGTAAAATAACGTGGCATAACATTTTGACAAAATTCCAATCATATCCGTTTTGCAATGAGTGACCTGCGAAATGAAACTGTTTAAGGAATATTTTTCTTTCATTATTAATTTGACTTCCATTTGGATATTTAGATTTATTTATTTTAGTTTATCAGGTGAGACACAATAAAATTTTATTTTGAACATTTCTTCCTACCATTAAAAAAATCTCGTCCAAGAGTTTATCCATAGTAAAGTGCTTACATGTTTCTGTAATGAGCTCCACAACTTCGATTTTCAAGCCACAATCTCTTGTAAATTTAATCAAATAGATTGAATTGGACTTTCTTGAATTAATATTTCTAGTCATATTTGAATTTATATACCACAAAAAATAATGAAAATAATTATATCTGCAAAGATAAATGAAACATTAAAAATAACTATATAAGTGATATATGCATAACAAATTTCAACTCTCATAATACTCTCTCTTCTTCTTCTTTTTTTTTCAATGTAAAGTTTAATTAAGATTTGTTTCGAACTATTCAAATGTGAATTCAATACATTAATTTAGTTAACTCTTATAATAATTTAAATACTGAACTAAACTGTTTTTTTATAGTTGAATTTTTAAATTTTAACCAAAAACATTAATTTCGATTTGTATTTCGTTTTTTATTTTTTATTCAGTTTACTTAGTTATTATTATTAGTTTAATTTAGTTTGTTTAGCACTTCTACATTTATCTATTTATTAACACATACGTCTAGTGCATGCATCCAATATTATATTACTAGAAACCGCCTGCGTGGAGCGCATGGCTTCAATTCATGTAAATGAGAACACAATGTTTTCTTTATTAAAATAAAAGGCATATTTAAATATCAAATTAATTTAAAACTTAATTATTAAATATAATTAATTATTCTTATTCCTATTAAGACTACTCTCCTTAAATATAACTATTTTCATTATTATTAATATTATAATAAAACTATAGAATAAATTTTACTGACACTAATGAAATACATTGACATTCTAATTTTATAAAATTTTACACAAAGTTTCTATTTATTTTAAAAATACTGTATTATTATTATATAATGAACTTTCTTAAATTTTAAATTTGTTAGGAAAGACCATAGTATAGTAATAAGAAAGTAGGGTACAAAATTGTAATTTGAGAAGATCTGTGCAGTATGAATGTAATTTCTTATATATAGATTCTGCAGCTAAGTAGTTGGGATCCAATGTCTAAATAATTTGTTAGATAGACAGATACACGTTTTAAGTTGAACGGCAAAAAGTTGTGGTCTACTCCTCTTCTTCCATGTAAGAAATTTTCTCGTGCTCTTGTTCTTTTTAATTTTTCATTTCCCTTAGTATTAAACTTAGCTTCAGTTTGTGAGTATTCCTGTTCTCGATTGAACTTTCTTTTCACTGAAGAATGATGTGTTGGCGTGTGCTTGATTTTGTATGGCAGATTCAGCAATGGCTTCCAAAACCTTGACTTTTGAGGAGGTGTCTAAGCACAACAACAAAAAGGATTGCTGGATCATTGTCAATGGAAAGGTCTGTTTCTTTCGTCTTTCTTCTTTGTCTTTTTTATAGTTTGTTATCTGTTTCGGTTGCTGAAGAGGGCTGAGGAATTAACTGTAAAGGGTGTGAAGGGGTTCAAGACCCTCTTGTTAATCTCTGTAAAGATCAAGAATTAGAGAGAGAGAAAAGGAAAATAGGAAAGAAAGAGATCAGAGATACAGTGAGAGAAAGAGAGAAAAGGTATTGAATACTGAGTTAACTCAGTTATAAGAGTACACGAGTCCACTTATATATAGCCCATACAGAGCATGCATAAGAAGGGTAAATGTATATTTACGTAACAATCTCCGATGAAGTATACTAAGTGTATACAGTTTTATTCAGACTAAAATTCATTAATCCAGTGCTGTTTTGAATTTAACATTTTTCTTAATATCAAGGAGCATAATAAAACATTTAAATTAGCGTCAGCAAGTAATTAAGTGAATTGTTTTTTATTTATATTAAGAATAATAATCGAAGTGTATCCGACAAACCAGGTTGGAATGTCTGTTCTGAAATTGACGCTATAATAAAATTTATGAACTGAATGTTATGCTACTACTTTAGCCTATGTTATACAGGTGTATGCTCATTTTATCTAATTAAAATTCATGATTGTTGTTGTTTCCTTTTGCACATTAGGCCTTATGCTGGGTGTGCTACTGATACTGTGATTATTGTTGCAGTTTTTGATTGAGTTCATTTTGCTATGGGAGGTTTTTTTGCTGGATTATAAGCAAGTTTTTCTGAAACTTTTCTTTAGGAAAAGCCCAATCTTGATCATTAGACATGCAAAACTCTAATTTCACTTTCTTTCTTTAGTTATTTCTTGATGTTTGATGGCTATATGCTATGTTCTTCCATGATAGATTGGATTCTTCCCCATAAAACTGATTGATTTATTATCACAATGAATAATTACAACATCTTGTTTTTCACCACAATTTTCAACCAACTTGCTCATTGGGTTGCTAAGCCATTTGAATTATATTCAACTTCTATAGAAGATTGAGACACAGTTTGTTGCATCTTTGCACCCCATAAAATTACACCTAAGTTGAAGAAACGTGTCTAGAAGTGTTTTTTATATCATATATTCATTTTGCTCAATCTTAACAACCTTGCTTCCATCAATCAGACTTTTATAATTGGTAGCTTTAACATTTCTTCCTCTGTCTTCTTTCTTCATCTTTTTCATTCACAACTAGTGATGTATCAATTAGATTACATCCTAAAATCCCAAAACTTGGCCTTCAATACTAAATCCTTGAGGTCAATTCAGCATTCAAAATTGACGACTTCACATCCAATTTAAATAATTTCCACCCTTTCTGAGTTGCAAGAGAATTTAAAGCTCTAATGATGTCTAAACATGTGTCACAGGAGCAAAAGTTTATTCAAAATCAATACCGAACTGTTATGAATAGCCCTTTGCAACAAGTTTTAGCTTTATTCTTTTGTAGTGAGTCGTTTGGTTATGCTTTACTTTGTATCCCCATTTTACACCAATAGCTTGTCATTTGAATTCTCAATAAGCTCACATTGTTCTTTTGAATTACATCAATTTCTTCTTACATGACCTTCCTCCTAGCTTCTTTAATTGTCTCTTCAAAGTTTTCTGGTTCCACAACATAGCAATTGCATCTTGCATAAATAACACTCAAACTCCTTATTTTTGAAGAATTTGGAGATGAACTTGAGTTTGAAGGGCTTAATCTGGATAAAGAACTTGGTGTATTTGAGATTAATTACTCATTTTTAAGTGTTGAATTCTACTGCAAAATAATTTTTGGAATTGTTTTCTCTTCCACATTAAGAATTGGTCTATCTTTATCACCCAGGTAGATTTAGGAAACAGTTTTTATCATTATAGTGTGGTATTTGAGAACAATGTTATTAGAGAAGAGTTTTGAATTTCTTATAGCTTCTCCTTTTCAATTTCTGGGTTAGTAAAAACTTGTTAGTTTTGTTAATCCATTATTATTGGGAAAAGGTTATTGTTGGGAAGAACCTGTTATATCCCGAGAAACTTGTGCGTCACGTTTACAAGATATTGAGAACAGTGTAATTTTACGTCTCGTGTGAATGTTGCTTTGGGATATATATTGAAGTGTGTATAGTTCTAAATGCCAATTATTCAGATTGAATGACTCTATATTATTAGCGTTCACAATTGGTATTTAGAACCTTAACTTTTATTACCAGTATTTCCATCAAATTTGCTATACTTCAATGCATTCCACTGTCTCAGGTGTATGATATCACCCCATTTTTAGATGACCATCCAGGAGGTGATGAAGTTTTGGTGACGGCAACAGGTAATTAATTTTTCTGTTTGTTGGGTAGTTCATATGAATAGTCTGTAAATAGAAAACTGGTAAAGAGTGGACTAAGAATCCCAACTTTGTCATTTTTACAGCGAAGGATGCTACCATTGATTTTGAAGATGTGGGTCACAGTGATTCTGCCATAGAAATGATGGAAAAGTACTTCATTGGGAAGTTTGACATTTCCACTCTTCCTGCCAAAGTTAAAAATAATCAGCCACCACCTACACAGGCTCACGGCGGTGGCAATCAATCTTCTGAATTTTTTGTAAAGATCTTGCAATTCCTGTTGCCCTTGTTGATTTTGGGCCTTGTATTTGCTCTGCAGTCCTATGGCAAAAAGAAGCATGCAGCACCTCAAGAAAGCTGAACTTAAGCTAGAGCCAAAGTTTCAGTAGGTTTGCTAATTCATGGTCCATATCAAGAAGTATCCAAGTAATTATACTTTGATCAATGTTGTGTCTCTGTACCATTTAAATTCGTCACCCCACACAATACCATGCAGGGCCCTTGATGCACTGTGGTGTGGTGTCTTTGCTCAGTCAAGTTGTTCATTTAAACAATTGGTTTAAACTATCACGATTGAATATTTTTAAAGGGATTTTATAAAATCAATTGAATTGATTGATCTATGTTTGTTGGTCAACGATGTAGCGGTTTTTGGTTTTCATTGAGGTCGTGAATGGTTCGGATTTTGTAGGATTTCTAGGATAGCATAGTCTAGACGAGTTCTTCCTCCACTCCTATACCCTCTTCCTGCACCTCCACCTCCACCTCCATACTCAACCTAAAAATATTCATATGCTCCACCTCCATACTTAAAGTAAATATTTTAATATGCTCTTAAATAAATACTGTAAAGACAAAAATACTATTCATTCCGGTCAGAGACGGATATGTAAGTTGTATTGATTTTGTTCCTTTTTCTCAAATCTTCAATTAAATCTTTAAACAAGTCATAAGTAAATAATTATTGATGTTTATTAGCAATTTATAATTGGTATTGTTAATTAAAATAGTTAATTTGGTGTTTAGGATGTTGTTCACGGTGAACCGTGACTTTTCCAATTTGGGTGTTTGACAACCAGATGGGTTTTATCCGGTTCTCATTTTGTTTTGGAATGATAACCGAATGACACTCTGTTAACATTTTGAAAAAAATGTAAACCGGATGGGGTTGTCATTTTCAAAACAAAATGAAAACTGGATGACCTCCTCATTCGGTTCACAAATTTGCAAACTGAATGAGGCGCACCCATTGCCCATCTGATTCACATTTTTTTGAATTTTGACAACCGGACAGGGTGGCGTCAGGTTTACAAATTGCAAACCGGATGACACCCCCCTCCAGTGCATCCGGTTAACATTTTATGAACCGAATGTCTGGCTGTCCGGTTCTCAAAATTCAAAAAAATGTGAAGCGGATAGCTTCATGTGGATGCCTACCAGAAACTTAAAAATCCACCAAAATTAAAAATCTTACTTTTCTGTCATTCTATGCCTTCGATCAACACTGCACAATGGTCGAAAAGCATTTCTTATAGTTCAATCACCCTTAAAACCTTAAAAAAACAACACTATAGAAGATATTTCAAAAAAATGGGAGGCTGCTTCACTATTCACGTTCGACCTGGGTGGATGGGTGAAGAAGAATATTGTGTTTTTAATAAAAGGATATTTTTGGCATTTGAATGAGGTTACTTTTAGAATTAAATTTTTGTATGGAGGTGCAGGAAGAGGATATGGGTGTGGAGGAAGAATTCGTCCATAGTCTAGAGAAAGCCTTCTCGTGAAGCTTAGTATTCTATGAGCTCTTTCTCACCCTGATCTAACTGGGCCTGCTCGTGATATAAAGATTATGCTAAACAAGTTGGGAGTGATTCTTCCTGCACCTCTATAGTGACTTCCTGCACCTCCATTACTTCAATATATTCCGATTTTAGACTTGAGAAAAAGACAAAAATAACCCTCATTAATGATAAGTGTGATTCATTTTTTCTTTTTATTTTGCGGATTGTACAACCCGCAATTATATTTTCTGCACCTTTTATATTACGGGTTGTATAACTCGCAATACAAATTTTTTTAAATATATTGGATTTGTACAACCCGCAATACAAAACTTTTTTTAACTACATTACTGGTTGGGTTATACAACCTGCAATGTATTTAAAAATAATTTATATTGCAGGTTGTACAGAATTGTATAAACTGTAATACATTTAAAAAATATTTTATATTACGGAATGTAAAACCCGCAATGTATTTAAAAAATATTTTGTATTATGATGATATAATTTGCTACTGTGTAATGTGGTTATCAGCTTAATGTTACACCTAAAGGTAAAAAAGCAAATTACCAAACAACCACAAGAAAATTACTTACACAATGCATGAACAGTACCCACAAGGAGGAGGTGCCATACAAATGACGTTTTGCAAGGTGCCTGCTACGTCATCAATCAGTGATATATTAACGTGGCGCCACATTAAATGGTGCCTCAATTTTCAGCCTTTGACTGACACTGGCGTAGGGACGGATTTAAATTCAAATTGAATGCGTTTTGAAATCACAACTTAGTTCAATTCGTAACCCTGGGTTGTCAACGTAAAGAGGTGAATCCTTGATTAGTTTGTGTGGGCATGAGTTAAGTAGAACGTTTATCTTTGTCCATTCCAATGGTAAAGTGATTGCTAGGTTCGCCACTGATAGAAACGAATATTTTTAACTGAACAATGGTATAGTCCTGGATGGAAGAAATAAAAAATATTGTGTATGCCCTCAGTTTCAATGTCCTTTTCTTATGCGAGAGAGACAATAAATACATACCATTGACATTTGAACTAGGGTCATTTCTTTCTGCAGTCTCACAATTTCCATGTGTATCATAAGGGAGTGGTTAAAAGACCAAACTACAAACTACCTCCTTTATTGCTGTCACCTTCTCACCGTTGCCGCTTCTTTGCCCTCATTGTCGCTTTGTGGTTGTTGTCACTCTTATGTATATGTTGTGTCATAGATAAATTCAAACAAGAAAGTGTATCACAGTCTAATATAGAACGTACTATCTCCAACAAAAAGATATTACTTTTAATGTTCTATAATGTACAATTTGAAAAGTCTCTAGATGGCAAAACTGAAACTGAAAAAACCAAAATCCATGGATAATTTATTTTTAGAAAAGTAGATTTGGAATTTCAAATTTTATGGGGTTGCAGCTTTTAAAGTATGGAGGTGGAGAATTCAATACGCTTTTAACCACGCTCAAATTCCTTTAGGCCCAAATAGACGAATTGATAAACAGTTGCAACTCACTACCAATTGATAAACTGAAATATTTGTGTTATAATATAACTTTATTGATAACAGACTTTTGGTCGAACAATTCTTCGAATATATGGTTATGCCTACTTGATGTAGTCGGTACTAATAATTCGTGAACTTTTTCTGTACTAATGGATTAATATGGAAAATAACAACTTTGTTATTTTAATCTTTTCCCATTCTAACTTGGACATGAAAGGAGGTATTTTATTCAGAGTTTTATTTGCATGCATCGTTGCAGATTAAAGGGTACTGCATTCTTACCTCTACGATATAGATGAGGGTTGATTCTCAAGTTTTTTAGGCTGTTTTCACATTATTTTGAAGGAGGGTGATCAAGTAAGCTTTGATGCATTCTTTTTTATTTATTGTCCATGTGGATTGTATTGGTATAGGAGAACGATAGTTCTTGCTTGCTTAGTAAGCTTTTAGATGATTGATATTGCTGTGGTGGAGTGTGGTTGAGTGAGATGTGAATATAGAGAAGGTGAGAAGGGGTTAATTGTCATGGACCCAAAAAGAAAAAAATAGCAGTCATAGATATCTCCATGCTCTTATTCTTCTGAAATATCCTTACTTCTAAAATATTTTAATCATTTTAATGTTTTGAAAAAGTTAGGAATTGGTAATGCTACATCGTTATTGTTACTTCGGAAACATTTTAATCATTTAGCAGTGTTTCTATAATGGAAGATGTTTAAAAAATGCCAGTTAGAGTTAACTAGTACATTGTAAAGCAGAATACGTTAACATACTAACTAGGATATGGATATGTTTGTTAAACGGATGAAAGGAACAACTTATGTTGATTATTAGCAATTAAACGTGAAGGTTTCAATGTATAGTCAAGTAACCAAGATTAATGCGACAACTAATTCGCTTTTAAGCTACTTATTTCTATATTATATTTTTCTCTTTATGTACGATGATTACACTGAGATTATAACCTATTATCTTATTCATTACAGGACAAGACCATTGAATGAAATGTGAAGGAAGAAGACCAGGTCTTGTTTAGCATCTTGAATCATATTTGAAGTCTCTACTATCATATTCGGTCTTTATCACAAGACAACCAGCTACACTTTGTTTCACTTCAGATAAGTCATGCACATGCATTAAATTCAGGACCAGAAGTCCCACCATTGGTAATCACAGCTGGTTAATTGGCCCAACATATCCTCTGATTCTAACAAACCCCAAGGTTCGGATGCTGTCAAAGAACCATCAGTGTTCTCCACAAAGTTCAGAAGGGAAGGTTCATCTTCCACACCAAAGTATTGTTTTGCCTTTATGCTGCTGTCACATTCCGAGATACCACCACAAACAATGTCTTTTGATCTTCCTGTTGTCGAGCTTGGCCGCTTTATCTCCTGTTCTCTTTTGATGGTCTCTCCATTTCCCGCTTCACTCTCCATGCTGTTTGCTCCTTTGTATCCTGTACTACAACTCTCAGTTTGTTCTCGGGGCTTTTCTAATCGATTTTTCATATTCTGCAACTGTTAAAAGTTAAGAAATAATTACGTGACCCATTTAAAAAATAAAAATAAAAGTTAAAAATTTTATGCATGAAATGTTTAGTGTATAGCAAGTATTTCTCACCTGTATTAACATTGATTGATACTCTTTGTTGAGAGCATCAAACTGCGAATCCAAAGTCATATAATTGGCTCGAAGTATGGTGTAGTCTCGCTGAATCTGCTTTAACTTCCATCGAGCTCTCTTGTTCTGAAACCATATGGCAACTTGTCTTGGTTGCAACCCAAGCTCTCTTGCCACCTCCAATTTCTTTGCTGGTTCAAGTCTCGAGTCTGTCTCGAACATGGATTCCAATGATTTCACTTGTCCATCGCTGAACCTTTTTTTGTTTTTGCTCCTTTTCTTTCTCTTGCCTGTGTTCGATGAATGCGAATCTTCCGTAAGATCTGACATATTCGGGAAATTGATGATCCAACAGGTGAATAAGGTGACGTGGAATTTGTACCTGATGTGCGTGTAATTTTTTGGCTATTCAAGTTATGGGAATTGCTATTTATATCATATCATATGGTATTATGAGTGTGTGTGAAATTCCCAATTGAACATTGAAATTCTGCACTGATAATGATTTTGTGAAGAGTTGAAAGTTGGATAGTTTAAATAAGAAATGATTTTTATCTGTAATAATGGGATAAGTTCAGGAGGGACACCGAATGACATGAAGCCACAAAACATGGGACTCGGTTACGTCCTTCTTTTGTCCTCCAGTGAAAGGAACAAAGTGGTTATACGTTCAAAGCACTATAAAAAATTGGGCAACACGTGGCGTTGTTTAAGTCTGATGTCGTACTTTGTTCAGAGTCTAATGTTTCTGGGACAAGCATTTCGGTACAAGTGTCCATCGCTTTTCCTTTTTAGACTGAATTCATTCCACGTAATTTGGTGTCGCCTAAGAAAGTTAATTCATTATTTTTTAATGTATTTTATAAAATAGTTTAGCATTGTAGCTTATTTTTAAAATTTTATATGGTATTTTAAGTAAATTACTGTTGTAATATCGATTTTATAAATACAATTTCTATAATTTATTTATTGCTTATACATATTTTTATAATTTTTGTTTGAGATTATTATTTTACCTGGGCGAAACAACGACCGAAATAATTTTAGAAAATGAGCAACGTCGCTTGGATTCATTATAATATATGAGATAAATGTATTTATTATTAATAATTTTATTTTTTAAATTATATATATTATTTAACATTTTTCTTAGTTATATATTATTTTAATATTATTTTCTTAATTATTTTTTATTTATATGTTTACATGTTTTCATTCGTAATGTAAATATTAGTAAAATAAACATAAATATTATGACATAATTTTTTTTTTTTATTCACGAGTATGGAAAATGAATGGACATCATTCTTTCTTGATACTTGACTTTCCACGCATATCATGAAATTCAAAGACACTTGTTCTTCACTTTTCTCATCTTCTAGTTTTCACTTTCTCTTAATGATGTGAACGGAGTGTTAGTTAAAGGAAAGAAAAACATTAGAGTTTAATAGTTGTGTTTCTTATCTAATTGGTCAAACAAGGTGCTTGTTTGTTATGGATAGGCCTTATCACGCAACTCATATGAAGTAACGTTGGCCTAAACAAGAGATACTTATCAAATAGTAGAAATTATTTGAATTGGGATTAAAGACATCTTACAGTTACAACTAAAAAATTTGGAGAGACTTTGGATCAGGTGTAATTCAATTTTGACACTTTTATAAGAACATATGTAAGAGAGATTGAGACTAGAGAGATATAAACATAAAGAATGGCAATATCATTAGATATGGGAAAAAAAAAACTATATTGCTTCAATAGAGTGCAAGAAAATTGTGAATACTGATTTGTTGACCTTTTTCACCGTGAATTAGTTATTTTATAAATTAATCCAATCTGACTCACTTACTAATAGGTTTTTAAAAATTTGTCAAAATCAATGCTGAATGGATTCATGGGTTAAAATCCCAGGTTACTTAATTTAAAAGAAAACTAAAGTTTCTTCACTTTTTATTTCTTCAATTTACCTTTTCTAACATGAAAAGTAAAACTAAATTATAAATTATTAAAATAATCATGATAACAAAACTATCTTATTAATATACATATATTCACATTCACATGATATATGTTTATACATAATAATAGTCGTAATAATAATTTTAAACTCATATTAATATAAATACCAAAGAAGTGAGAGAGGAGAGTTCTAGAAGAAAAAAGAACTTATAGGTTGTATATATTTCTTTCACTCCCTTTTATTTAATTTTGATAAGGATTTTTTATTAATTTTTTTATTATAGATTAATGAATCACCTCGACTTACCACGACTTTAATTCAGGCAAGTTGGGTTCTTAATAGGTTGGGGTTAATTATAACCCATACCAAAATTTATAATTTTTTTTAGTCTAATCGAACTTTAACATGTAATTTATAATTTTTTTTAGTCTAATCTAACTTTAACATGTAATGAGGATATTAACTTATAAAGTCTGACCCACTTTGACAGCTGTAAAAAAATTATAGAAAAATATTCAAACAAAAAGTTCTGTTGATTATAATGGTTCAATCTAATTAAAAAAAAATCATTTTACGTACAGAAACTTTTAAAGACAAATTATACATGTATAGAAATCAAGTTAAGTAGAAAAAAAAAATAGAATGAATATGGTTTTCTTTTTCAAAATTAATGGTTGAATATAATTTATTTATATTTATTTTTAAGGTATAATTTTATTTTAAGGCCTATTTATAAAATAAATTCTTTTATAATAAGTCTACAAATTATATAATCTGATGAACTTAACTTTACATGTATTTATAATGCAATATATATATAATAAAAAATAATAAATAAAGTTTAAACTGAATTAGTAAATGTATTATAATTTTTGTTCAAATAAGTAAGTTATTTTTAAAAGATTTTAATTGATCGAAAACTTATTTCTTTAAAATATTTTTGTTTACTTGTTTACAAAATAATTTTGCTCTAAATGCAGAATAGTAATACTAGAGGTACCGACATCAAAACTGTATTTTTGGGCCGTTCATCGTAAAACAGACAACATAAAGTCAGCATTATTGTTTTGGGCCCATCATCAACAATCACATGAAAACCAATTAGATGCAAACACCGACATTACAGTGAATGACAGGCACCACCAAAAAGTAAATCTATGTACATTTTATTTGTTAAAATATTCTGCATTAATCAAAATATTTGTTTTATATCATAAATATGTAAATTCGATTCAAATACTATAAACGTATTTTTTTATTGCTTGGAAAAGAAGACAATTCTAGAAAAGGTTGATGTCTATAACTATGTTTCACTCCTGATATATAATAATAGCTTCGTATTGTAATATGATCTAATGGTTCTAAATTTTATAATTTTATTAGATAAATATAATAATTAATAAAGAAATTAAAATTTTATATTTTTGCTGTATTAAATTATTAAGAAGGCGAAAATGTTCTTATACCTATGTTTTATTCATAAAACTTAAATGTCCGTTTTCTGATTTTATTTTTATATTTCCATCTTATAATTATAAAATTGTTAGCTTACTTTTAAGTTATTTCCTCGTTTTCAAATATCTATTTATAAAATAGAAAAAAATCCAGTATTTTAAAATATATTTGAAATGTATAAACATTTTAAAATAAAAGTGAAATTAGGAAGAAAAAAACAGAAGAGCGTGTTTGGTATATCACATAAAAATATATACGAAACATTGTTTTTCAAAAAGGTCATTTACATTTTTCACAAAAAAAAAATTCCACAGGAGGAGATATAAAAAAAAAATCAAAAAACAAGTGAATGTTTTGTTTTTCAGGAATTCTGAGAATGTTAGTAGCCATGTTTGATATACTATTAAACAGACATTTTTTTCAATAAATTTTTACCCATATAAATTGTTCATAAAAGTTATTCATATAAGAGGAGGAAATCTAATAACTTTATTGTGAATTTTTTTAATAAGATAACAAAATATAGTCCTCGAAAACTCATTTAATAAGACTACATAAAGTGTCTCGGCAGAAAAAAAAAAAAAAAGGTATTTAAAATTTTGAAATGATTGTAATACAGTTAACTGTATTGTAATTGTAATGCAATTACATAAAGTTTCGAAACAATTTATCATTAAATGTGATAAATTGTTAAATTTAAAAATAAGAGATACTATAATAAATATTCGTAGTATATTTATTGTAATTTTTAAAGGAAAAACTTATGTTATAAAATATATTTTAAACTCCATTTAAATATGTTTTTAGTATTTAAGTTTTTAAAAATCGTCAGTATAATTAACATATCGTTTACGAATAATTACTGCAACAAATAGAAATGTTTTGGTAAATATTGTTAAAAAAAAGTATTAAATGGGAGAATGAAAAGTTCTAAAGTTAAATAAAGGCATTAAAAATCATAGCAACATATTTCCCATCTTAAACATTATGAAACAAAATTCATAAAAGAAAATCCTAACTTTTAACTTGTGTAAATTATCATTTTAAAAATTATTTTAATTTACGTACAAAAATGTTATAATAAATTATTTAAAAATATTATTATCACACTATAATAAAAAGTTAAATTATCGATGAAATTTTATCGATAGAACTTTGTCTATTGGTAAAATATTATCGATGATTTTATTAACAGATATTATTTTTCGCTAAATTTATCGTTGAATTTATTGACAGATTTACTCTAAATCTGGTAATTATCGATAGATTCAGAAATCTATCAATAATTATTAATGGACTCAGAAATTCGTCGATAAATTTATATATAATCAATTTACTCACATATTTTGGGTATTTTTTGATAGATTTATCTTTTCAATAATTTTTGTTTTTTATAGTGTGAGTATAATTTCATTCATATTTTTCATATAAATTATTTATATTAAACTAAATAAGAAAAACAATTGAAGCAACTTTTCGTATTCCACTTCTTTTTACAGTAGAAATTATTGTAAAATTATAAAATAAGAATACCATTAATCATTTAGACCACTGTAATCTTATTTTAATGAAAATATAATTACATACTAATCAGTTGTATATTTTAACATAGGTTTCTTCAAAATCTCGTCTATTCAAAAGCTTAAAACATGTTATAGGAGAATTTGTCCTTCTTTTTTCTTTTCTGAGAGGAAAGGGGATTAACAAACACCCTTTCTCCGCGATTAGTAAGATTTGCATTTACATAATATATTTTCAATTAATAGAGGACTGATTAAATGGTAACTTATGTATCTCCCTGTAATGGAAGATCTATTTATAGCCTACTAATATATAAAACATTACTTGTTGCCATTTTGATACTTATTAATTACATAGGCAATCGGTCATTAATATAATATCGTTGAATCCACCAATTTTTAAGAAATTATACATACATACAAATACATAATCTTTTAACTTTAAATGTTTTTATTATATTTAGAAAAAAATTGTAACTTTTAAAAAAAATTATATCAAATTTGAATTTTTTTTATTTAAATTATTAATTTTCCAAACATTTTCTTTCCATAAATGATTTACATATAAATAATTTCTGACACATGAAAAATAATTCCTCTCAATATTGACTAGAAAATCATATTGAATATAAAATAATAATATTATCAAAAATAACTCCTAATAACATCGATTCAGAATAACAAACACCGACTTATATATAAAAAAATATTAATAATGATTAAAAAATTATCATAATCAACTTTAATTTAAAATAAAAATAAATTTGATTTAATAATATTCTAATCTCAATTAAATTAAAAGTATCTCGATTAAAATTAAGTTAATGATATTTAGAGTCAGAGAGAAAAGAGATAATTTAATAAGAATAACATAACAAAGATATAAAAAAATTATTTTCGAAATGAAATTTAAATTTCTTTATTCTTTAAAATATTTAAACAATATATTTTTTCAAAACACATTTTAACTTTTTAATAAAAATAAATATACTTTAAAATTTGCATCTATATATTAAAGAAAAAAAGTTTTGACAACTTCACTGATTATTTAATAATTTGCTTTAAATAAATGAATTATTTGCAATTTGCTTTTAGAAGTAATGTTGTCATTATAAAAATAAATTTGATTGAATGTGAAAATATTTTGTATATTATAGTGGGAGGATAGGTTACAGGATGAAAGAAGAAGCATAGGTCCATTATCCTTGGGCTAGTTTCAAAGTTGTTGGATCTGTGTTTGGAAGACAGTACATAGAATTAAAAGAGTGGACCAAGTTTTGAAGTTATGAAGGGCTTATTTGCATGTGACCAAGTCCCTCTCCCAGCCGCCCCTTACCCATTACCACTTTCCTCCATGCTTCTTCCTTTTACCTCAATAAATATCCATTCATTCCTCACTACCTTCTCCACCTATGCTTCACAAAGTTACCCTCTTTGTTGCTTCCGACATGTTGGGCATAAGCTTTAAACAAGTTCCGCAGACGACGTCGTACGAGGAAGTACCAAAAGGGTGCATGAAAATAAAGGTGGGTGGTGAAGGCGAAGAGCCGCAGAAAATAACGGTGCCCGTGAATTACCTCAAACACCCACTGTTTGTTCAGCTTCTGAAGGAGGCGGAGGAAGAGTATGGGTTTGCACACAAGGGAACCATAACTATCCCTTGTCAAGTAGCCCAGTTTAAGCACGTTCAGCACTTGATTGATTCCGACACCTCCCTCCACCATCTTCACCTCGTTCCCTGCTTCAGGGCTTAATTCATGGATCTTTAGGTTCTGTAAATTCCTATATATACACAATATCCTGATTTTAACTGTTGTACAATTCATGTATATGGGTTTTTCATTAATACCAACTTTCTTGCCTGCAATTGTGTCCCAAATATTGTGAGTTCATTAGCAGCTGTAATGGACAAGGGCAAAACAAAAGGATGTGGTTGTTTTTTTTGTTTTTTTTTTTTTTCAGGAATGTTTTGTTTACAAAACGTAGGTAAATAAGGTTGTTGGTAACCGGTGAAAAATCATGCAGGACACGTAATTGAATGTCAAATTGACGGAGTAAACAACCAAGACGAAAATAAAAGATGATAATGAAACTATACCACTCAGTTCATTGTATCTATTTTTTTTAAAAAAAAAAACTTGTTTATAAATAACTGTCAAAATGTAATTGACTTTAGACTCTTTTACAATGAACAAGGTGAAATGGTCTTGGGTCATGTTTCATAGGGTTTTTGGGCTGGTTTTAAATTTTTTTACTAGTTAAAAAAGTTTGTTTTATCTTAGTAATGTTTGATAAATAATTTTTTTATAGTAATTTCTGTAAACCTTTTTTAAATAAGATAAGTTGTATGTTTATTATTTGATTGCTTTTGTCTCATAGTTCTCTCTTTTTATTTTATGTTATCTATTTATTTATTTTTAACTGTACATTAATTAATGCAACAAAAATATGACATTTACTTAAATATAAATTAATTTTACTTAACCTAAAATTTGGTTGAAAATATTTTAAGATATAATATAAGATTAAAAATAGAATTTTATATATAAAAATATATATATATATATATATATATATATATATATATATGTGTGTGTGTGTGTGTGTGTGAGAGAGAGAGAGAGAGAGAAATTCAAACTACAAAAATTATGGTCAAAATAATTCATTTACAAATAAAAAAGTTCAAGAGTTAAAATATAATTTTGGAAAGCAAACATGATAAATACCTCAAAATTTATATTTAAATCTAATAAAAAATTATATAAAAAATACCATACTAAATATTTATAATTTAATAAGTTAACTTAACAACTTTTAACTACTAAATATACACTTGCTTTAAGCAAAATTTCCAATTTTTTATTTTTTATCTGGCTCTGCAACTAATTTTGTCCAAGATAGCCTTAAAATGTAGTTTTCGAAATGAAAGGGTGAAAAATGAAATGACATGGTCTAAAATACAATAAATCAATTTCGTCTTTTGTATTTTGATTTCTGTTCGCGTCTTTTTTTTTTTTTTTTTTTCGTACTCGTTGACGAGGGTGCATGTCATTGTTTGGTGTGGGGAAACGAACGAACACACAGCATCAACTTGAGCCAAGAAGACAAGTGATTATTTCCAAGTTGATATATATCACTGACCGACCAATGCAAAATATCTTTTTCTCAGTATAGACCCAAGTACACATTGACGTATATATACCCCTCCTGTTACACATTTATTATATTTAGATTATTCTTTTAAATAAATATTTCAATTTAAAAGACGCTAATTAAGATAATTTTTAGATGAATATAAAATGTTTTCTGAAAAGAAAAAAAAATACTCGGTTTAACCTTTAACCCCGATTATGAATCATGTAACCTAGTTAAAAGAGCTAGACGGAAGCAGATGGAAACGAGAGCTGGAATATCTTATACAAACAAGAAAGAAATGAAAGTGAAAAATATAATGGATAATATAGTAGAAATCCATCATGAGTTTTGTTTTTTTTTTTCAAAATTGTATCGTTAGTTTCTGTTTCATTTTGATAAGCAAATTTTTATCATTAATTTCGATATTTGAAAAATATATAAAAGAACATCTAAAAACTATATTTATTTTTTATGAATCTAGAAACACTATTTAGTTGACCGCATATAAATCAATCACAAACTATACGGCATCTATCAGTCCCCCACCCCGAAATTTTAATTCCCCACCATTACTTTTGATGTTTGAAATGAAAATGATTCTGTGTTGACGTGGTTTTCTTGATTTTGATCACAAACAAATACATACACGTTCGCGTCTTTTTATTATGGTATTTTATTTTAATGAATTAAAGTTTAATGTTAAATTAATTTGATTATATTTTTAAAAAATAAATGAGTTATTATAGATATAGCAAGTATGGTTTCCCTCCCTCCAGATTGGACAGTATTTCACTTTTGGAATCCCACTTACTTGACTTTGCATCTGTCCTCATTCCTCTCCATTTTCTTCTGTCTGCTATTGCCATTGCCTAACTCAACGCAAACATACACGAATCAATCAACTACTACCAACTAATCTTTTTTCTAATAGTAATTCAGGAAAATAAATTGTATTTCGCAAATCCAATGCCCCACCCTATAATGGGAATCAGATACACCCTCCAGTTTCATCGTTACTTAATTAACTAACACTAAAAACTTACCACCTGTCTACGATTCGGATTAAAAATCATTTCCAATTTGGTAAAGTTACCTCGGAGCTATTCTACATGTTTTTCTTTAATCCATCAATCACGGTGATTTTCTTTTAACGTTTAAGGGTGAGGCTCAATTCACGAATATTTTTTTTATAAAAAAGATGAGTATAGGGAGAGGGAATCCTTGTTCCTTTGACCCATCTCTATGACCTATAATTAGATAGATTCTTGATGAACTAATATTAGTCATTCATTATATTTTATTCCAAAAAATTTAAGATCCTCTAGTGGTTTATATCTATCCACAGTTTCCTTTCCAATTCATACATATCATTTGGGACGAATAATTATCACAAAACAAATTCAGTATGGATATATATGTCCATAAATAACTACTTCAATTTTAATCTACATTAATTAGTGATTTAACTAATTGTTCTCATTTAATTACACGCTTACACGTACTTCAAATAATTCAGCTGTTTCAACTAATTCATTGTATATTGTAAAAAATAAAATGCTTCACTTTATAGTTGAAGTCGATTATTAACGTTGCAATTTACTTATAGGACTGTTTTTTAAATCCTTCCAAAATAAATTAATTCTTTTTATCTCATTTATGAAAATAGCCCGTATAGTTTAGTTTTTTCGTAAATAAAAAAATTTGACCAGACAATTTTCTTTTAACGGAATTAACTACATTTAATTCATTTGCGTGCTGATAAAAAAAAAATCATTTGCATAAATAAAGGTGCAAATGACGAAGAAAATTTTAAGACTATAAATGTGCTATTGTATTTACAATATGATAGAAAGTATTTAACTTAATGTTACTAAAATTTAATATTCATTTGTTATTGGTAAAATTTAATCATATCATCTTTTAAATTTTGATAACTGATATGATTGCAAACATAGTTTTCTCTCTTCAAAATATACATATTTTTTTTTAAATGCATTCCAATAAAAATTGAACTAACTAGACGAGATACTAAGTTTAAGATTTTTATCTCGTAATGAACGAAAGCGTAGAATCCAAGTGCAGAAAGATTTCCAAAGATGATAACAAGTGGCACCTAGGCATAAGAAGTGGCAAACATCGAAACTGTCATCCAAAATTGAGAAAGAGATGCCAAATTTTAATTTAAAATAAATTAAAACACAGGAAGACATTTCTAATATAAAAATAATAGACGGAATCGAAAATTGTTTATAGCACGCATTAGATAAAATAAAATAGAAAAATATTTAACTGACGAGATTCTTCTCTCTCTTTTTCTTAAAATTATATCCATACTTTTTTTTATAGTGAAATATTAATAAATTTAGTTAACAATATTATATATTTTAACTTTCATTATTAAATTCTTAAATATATTTCATTTTGTTTTTGTTATTGAATTTCCTTTAGACTTCTCTGTACACTTAAGTACTTCTCACATAAAATATATAAGAATGCATCATCTCACTTCAAAACTTAAAAAAATCAAACATTACCTCATAACATATCAAAACATTCAATAACCACCATAACTAATTTAAGTGAAACAAACTATGAGACATATAAAACATAATATTAATCATAATTACACAATATTAAACTCTTTAAATTGAACTTAAATTATTATTTTTTTAATTACAATTTTTTAATTTATCTTAAATGTCAAATGGTTTAAATAGTTAACGGTCACTTCAACAAGAGTTCCAATTTTTAGTTCATTTTAATCTATTTTTATATTGCTCAAGATAAATATAAAGGTGTTGTGTTGATGTATGCATATATTAACATTTTTAAAATAAATTGAGTAACTTATTCAAAGTACTACCAAAATAAATTGTAAGATAGTATAATTCATATCTCTTGTCATTTATATTAAGTTTAAATATATCTTCAATTGTATTTTTAGCTCACAAGCATAAAGTTTAACTAAATTATACACCTATTCACATGTTATAACTTAAAATTTAATTCCATTCAACTTGTAATTCAATTTTATACAATTCAATTTTATACAGGTACATTTATCCTTTAATAAATTTTAAATTACTTTAATAAATTTCAAATATACAATAACCATTCAACCCATCACATACTCTTACTAATACTTGAAAAGTACAAAGATAAAATTCACTCAAAATCATTCAAGTGCATGTAATAACAACAAAACTATCAATTTTTAAATGCTTAAAAAGTCACAAGTTATCAATCAAATATCATAAACATGCAAATTAAAACTTATTTAATTTCTCTCATCTTGGTCTTTTTTATTCTAGAAGATGCAAGGACTTGAAAAAAGGGCAAAACAAAATACCCTAAAAACTCTTTGATCGCCTCACAAGAGAGAATAACCATCAATCAATTCAAAGTTAAAATATAGGCTCAAATTCCTCTACTGCTTCAAATCCTAAAACATGTAAAAGATATTTTGGAAGAAAAGAGAAAAAAACTTATTCAAAATTACAATCTCAAAATAGATGGTATAATTTTCTTATCAACTATTGTGAGTCCAAAATAAGAATAAAATGGAATAGAAATGGACTTCGGAAGCTTTAGAGAGTAACGAGAAAACAATTATAAAAATAAAAGAGTAAAAGAAAGAGAGATAATGATGATATGATTGAGGAACTTTCAATTGTTGTTAACATCTCTTTTATCTTCCAACTAGTCATTCTTTTTCTATTTCATTTTTCAGCTGTAGGATAATAAGTTGAAAAATAAAATTCAACCTTTTTAATATCCGTAATATACAAAATTATATCATCTTTTAATTAATTTACATTCTCATTTTAAAACACATTAACAATTCCTTACATTACATGCATAATCAAAGTGATATCATACCTTATTTGATGCCCAAATCATATTAACTCACCGATATTTTTTTAACAAATAGATTGGTTCTAATAACTTGATTAAAAAACGAAATATATTACTCGATATAAGGATCGCGACCTCAAATAAGTAATAAATCATTTAAACCCAATTCAGAGTATAAATAATTATAAAAAAATAATTAATAAAATTTGATTTCACATTATTCTTTATCAATTATTTATTTATACTTTAATTTCACATTTATTTAATTATAATTTATTTTTTATATTAAGATTAAAAAAAACATATATATTTTTCTGATATTGATTTTTTTTATAATACAATTTTTTTTTTATTTTGATTTTAATTCTTTTAATACTAATAAGTCATCAACAAAATCCAGACTATAAATTTGTGGGTTTTTTTAATTCAATTTTTTTTCAACTTTATCATTTACAGTTAATATAAATTGTGAATTCGTAATAATATTATTTCTCTATTCTAACATTTGGTTTTACTAAAGTTAACGAAATACACTCATCTGAAACTCCTGTACAAAAGAAAAGACTTTTAATATAGAAATCACTCTATGTATATCACGACAAAAGTTCTAACCATACATTACTAAAATCGTTTATAATTAAAACACATGCTTTTTACATTAAAAAAAGTAGAATATTTACTAACTAAATTAACTTAAACTGATATTCCCTACCGAAGTAAAGTGTAACCTTTACTTTGTATTATCTAGCAAAACATTGTCTTGTAAGATTCTAGGCATAGTTTTTTTCTTTAGTTAACAAGTCCGAGATAAGCACAACTGTCCTTGATCGTACGTACGTAAAGCGATGTGGAAAGGTTAGCGTTGCATCCTATTCTTACCCTTCTTTTCTACTCTCTGTAGGTCCACAAAAGATCCGTTCATCACAACAGTTACCAAGATCGGACGGTGCAGAGTCCAAATGAGTGGAGTAGCACGTGACACACTCTCACACACACTCTTCCCTCACGCTCGCATATATATATATATATATATATATATATATATATATGAGTAAAGTGTTTGTTTGTGTTGGGGAATGCGTTTCTCTCCCATTTGTGTGTCTGAAACATGACTAATAACGTCCCAGCCTCTCTCAGAGATTCCTCTCTTACCTGCTTCCACAAAGCAGCAATCACACTCTCACAACCTTGGCGTTTTTTCCTTGGTTTCTTTTGAGGTTTTTCAAGAAACTCGCACACAAACACTGTATAAGCAGACTCGCCTCCTTTCTCTCCTGTTTTTGCAGTGATGGGTGGCAGTGAGGAGAAGAAAGTGAAGGGTTTTCCGGGGAAGAAAGAAGGGTTCCGAGGAGGAGTGCCGAAAGGGTGTTTGGCCATAAAGGTGGGTCAAGGAGAAGACCAACAACGGTTCGTGGTGCCGGTGATGTACTTCAATCACCCCCTCTTCATGCAGCTTCTCAAGGAGGCAGAGGAAGAGTACGGCTTCGATCAGAAAGGAACCATAACCATCCCTTGTCACGTCGAGCAGTTTCGGAACGTTCGAGGTATCATCGACAGTGAAAAGTCTCTCCTTCACCACAATCACGTTCGCTGCTTCGGCTTCTGACCAACCAACACAAACCTTTTCCACCCTCAATTGTAATCTCGCCTTGTAAATTCTCAGCTTTTATTTTACTTTTGTTAGTTGAGTGGTGATGACAGTGTGATAGAGATGACGACAACAGAATGTTACATCTTCCTCTTGTAATTACCTTGTTATAGTTTTGCTGGCAATCTCAATGGAAAAGAGATGCTTTTTTCTTTTTCTTAATTTCTAGAAGGATTTGTGGCCATTAATGACAGTGGAGAAGAGTTGAAAAGAACGCATGTGGGGCCCAATTTAACGACTTCTATACACCTTTCTTTTCCGTCCCTTGACGATGTTTTATTTACCGTACACTCTAGTTAGGTGGATTTTTGGTGGAGAGAACTAATTACACTGCGAATGCTACAAGTTTCTCTGTTGTCCCCTTCTCTTCAGAAGCCTAGAATTTTCTGTCGTTAGCCTGAATTTTTTCTTCCTTTTTTGTCTTATGGTAATTATTAGTTACACGGATATTCCTCCCAGTTAACAGTAACTGGTAAACTTTATTTTACTTAGGAAAGAATGCCAAAATAATACTCCCAAAAAAATCAATAATAATTACTTTGGGGAACTTCTTCAGCCCATAAAATATCGCAAATGCCTGTGAACAGTTGAAACTTGAACACGAATATAAACCATAGAATGAAATTAAATATGGGGTGTGCATGAAGGAGAAAGATTACAGGGAAAGGGCGTGGACCATTTCTAAATGCAGCCGAACCCTATGATTTCTTCCGAATGAATGGTGGGAGTAGGAAAAAAAAAAAAAATTAATATCTTGCCTCCTTTGGGTATTACCCTAGTGCAACAACTTCATAATCTATTATCACAGTTGGTGCTTTTACTGGAATATTTTAATATTTTTTATATGATAAGATCACTTGTATCCGGATTCATCTAGAAATAAATAACATCTTTATATTCTCGGTCTTCTTTTGTCATCGATGCAAAGATATTTCGTCAATTACGTTAGGTTTGTTTTTAGCAAGAGTTCTCCAAGTTTTAATAGTTTTACTTGTAAGATAATATTTTATTTTGAGGCTTATAATTAAATAAGATGAAAACGATATGATAATCTAGCTTTGTCTATTGATTATCAGTTAATAGTAATTTCTTGCCTAACTTGCCTATACAAATGTGAATTATGTCGAGACAATGATTTTTTTACGCTTGTCATCAATTAATCGGTTAATTCGATATCTGCCGATATTTTCAGATGTTGAGATACATATAAATAGATCAAAACTTTATACATAATGAAACTTCGAATACTTATATACTGTAATGTTATTATATACCGATCATTAACTTTAAGTGTTGAAGTATTTACAAGTAATTCCTAAAAGATTTGTGTTACAACCAAAACTAATAAATTTTTAAAACTTAGAAAATAACAAGATCAAAATAACAGGTGGAGTTCAGTAATTATATAAGCTAGTTATTGTAAGAAAAAAAAAATATATATATATATATATAATATAATATAACAAATAAACTAAAACTGTAAATGTTTGGTGGACATTTATGTTTGTATTACTAAGAAACAAAAATATATGCCTAAGGTGCAGTTGAAATAAGCAACTACCACATAACACAGTTGACAGAATTGTCCCCTTTAATCCACACATGACGTGAAGTGTTTGAATATTTTAATACCCATGTGTGCCCCTTAAATTTTGGTCCAATAACAATTCTTTAAACTAGCCTAACCTAAATAAATACACCATTCCTTAAACTAAAAAAATTCCTCTAATTTCTTCAAACTTAAATATAAATAAAATTATTTTCTTTCACACTACTTAAAAAATAATAATTAAATGCATTTCATATTTTCATATAATAAAAATATATTTTTTGAAATTCCGTTTTTTAATTGTAGTAACAATAAAAAATATTTTTTATTATAATTACTAAAATAAAAAAATATTATTAAATTTATAAAAATATGTCCATAAAAATAATTATAAAATAAATATTTTTTTTAATATTATTATAAATACTTTTTTAATATAATAGTTAATTAAATTTTTTAAAAATTATAAAATTTTAAAAGAAAATAATAAAATAAGTTATATTAATAAGAGTAAAATTAATGAAAAATTGTCTATATTAAAAGTTGTTATAAATAATTCTTTTTATTAATATGTATAGATACTTAAACCTAAAGATGAGAATAATTTAAAATAATATAGAATCTACAAAATAAAAAATTATTTATATTTGAATTTATTAATAATAAATTTCTATTTATATTTGAGATGAGTCGAATTTATTTCGTAGTGCTAAATTAAAAAAACAAGCTTAAACTAAAAAGAGGAGGGCAAAAGCTTTAATTGAGTAAAATTAAAAATTATATCACAAATCAATCATTTTAAAGATGAAACTAAATTTGTAAGAATGTTGAAATTAACTTAAAGTTTTATAGATATTTTTATCTAATATTTTTTAAGAGTGATGTCCTTGAATTGTTTTTACTTTATAAGAAATTGATTCTCACATTCTTTTATTTTTCCTTGAAACCGCATTAAAAATTACTGAAATCCACTTTTGTTCTCGTAATTTTATTTTTTGGTTCTCATAAAATTTCATAGCATATTTAGTGTTTTATGTTTCTAAAATTAAGTAATCATGGTTGAACCTAATATATCATTTATATGAAGTCAATATTATGGTCTTATAATTAACACATGGTTATTAATATTGTAAATAGTTAACTAACATTGTTATTATTGACAAACTCATCAACATTTTTTATTGGAAAATTTAGAAATGTAGTAGTAGTAGCTATGTTCTTTTAATAATAGAAAAATAGATGACCAAATATTCAATTAATTTTTTCTAAGAACGAAAATTACTTATTCAACAAATTATATGAGCCAAAATTGGATTTAAACTTTTCAAAAAAGAATTTGAAAATGATTTTTAATTTTGAGAAGACATTATCACCACCTCTCACCTTTTTAATGTGAATATTTCAAAGCATATAAATTATGTGCATTTCTTGTTTCTTATCAAATAAGGGAAGATGAGAAAGAAAAAAAAAGGAAAAGAATGAGAGGAAAGGTGAGAAATAGCACAACAAAATCAATATGTAGGGCTTATGAGATCTATTTTTATATTTATTTTCAAATATGTTTTTGCAATAAATGAATAAATTAATATTAATAATAGGGTATAATTACTAACATATAAAATAATATTAGAACAAAAAATTTTCTCATCAGTTCTCTCAAATTCTCTTTAATCAAATGATGTCTATTTCCACTTGATTATTTTCATTATTTCCTTCAACTCCTCCAAATTAAAATGTAAAGAGAAGACAACGGAAAAATTTATCCAAATATTTATATTATTATTAAAATAATATCAAGATATTTAAGGTTTTAATAATATATATTAAACAGAATAACTTTATGAAGAGTTAATTTTGAAATAACTTAATCTCATCAAAATAAAGTATTTTTTTTTTCAATTAATACTTCTATTATATTTATTTTATACTCTTTACCTTTTTAACTTTTATTTTACTTTTTACATCCTATGTTAATTTATTTCAGGGATTTCCTGAATCATTAAAATATACCATCTATAATCTATTAAAAATATGATATGAATTAGACTGAAACAGGAGCCGTTGGTCCTGTTCATCTAAGATGAAGAGGCCTCCCCAAACCCACAAAATAATCTAAGATATTTTTCAAATATTTGTTACGGGTGTTGATAACCAGAATCATAATATGGCATTTGAAAATGAGTGTGATTAAAGAGGATAGTTTTTTATAATAATATAATATTCTGGAAAACACATCTAATGCTTCAAGTTAATTGAGTTAATTAGTGCAGTAAGAGGAAAGTTTTAAAGTAGATCAGTGGGCCTAGAATTTTGTGCAGTCCATGTTTAGGGCAGTTACTTTCTGCACCACATAAATTATAAATTGTGACCAGCACTTGTAATCTTTTTAAAATACCAAAAATGCCATTAGTGTCATCAACAGTATTTCGTCATTGATGGCATGCTCTAATCTTTAATGATGTTGCGTGATTTAATTTCTTGGTCTTTGGTGTCTTTGTATGTCACAGAGGCAGTGACAGTGTTTTAGCAAAACAAATTATCATTAAGATGTTATTATGTTATTATTAATATGTGAAATCGCGACACTTATATTTATTAGTAATGACAGTAACAATTTATAAAGGGAACGGTAATTTTGTTTTGTGAAGAACTGTAACGACAGCAGGAGAAGCATCCACACACATAAGAAACTGATTTCAAAACAAAAATCATAAGGACATTTCTGACATTTAAAAAATTTATATAGTGCGGGTGTACGCAACAGCCTCTATTTAGGCACTGTTCTACCTAACTCTCATTCCCACTTCTGTTCTGACAAACTACATACACATTCTTTATGCACCTCTATAATATCACTGTGCACTTTCATATTTTATAAAATGTCTAAAATAACCTTTATTAAAAAGTTGAAGGCTTTATAAAAATAAAACAAAAAGACTTCAGAGTATATTCTGTATTGCGGATTAAACTTAGATTTTTCGATTTGAAAGTCATTGTTAATTTCGAATTGGGGCAATAAAAAAAGAAGTAATAATATATTTCGGGTTGATCAATACAGAAATAAAAAACGAAAAAAAAAAATCATTTCAGATTGGACTAATCAGAAAATTAAAAAAAAAAATAAAAATTCAAGATTAAACTATTCCGAAAGTCAAAACAAAATTTCCTTGTGTGTTCAACTCTCTCTCTTTCTGTGTTCAAATTATTCAATCTAGCTCAATAAAAAATGACTTGTGTTACTTAATAGATAAAGTTGAATCCAACTTAATTATATTTAATTATATTACATATAAATTACGATTATAAAATTATAATTATCCACAATCCAAAACAAGATGAAGCTTAACAAAAGAGTTTATGTCGCAAATGAAGACGATGATAAAGTGGATCATCGAGTACAAATTTTAGCTTTCAACCTTTCGTAGGTCGTTAAAAGAAATTATTGCATATCTATACATGCATGTGATCATCATTATTTTGAATATCGAGGTACTAAATTTTTGAGTGAAGTTGAAGAAAATACCCAATATGTAAATATGAACTTACTTTTCACATAAGTTTCTAACAAACTTGCACAGCTTAAAGTATCATCGGCACGTAAACATGTGATTATATAGTACGGATTATTAAAGAAAAAAAAGGCTATTTTTACAAATTTCCTTTTGTAGACCAAGTACTAACGAATGGTTTCCTCAAATCTCAATTTTATATAATTTTGTAATTGTTCTTATTTAAAAAAAAAAATTAACATCGTGTTATGTTAAGTAATAATATTAATAAATGTTTGCATCAGGATTTTATGAGTGTAGAAAATCCACATCTATGAATTATTATGAGTGTTTTGTACATTTGGCATTCGTAAAAAAAATATACTCAATATTAATATGTCAAGACTTTGTGATCTTGTATCTTATGGGAAACAAAAGAAGCTTAATGATTAATTATCTGACAAAGATATTAGAGAACACTAGAAACAAAAAGATAATTATGGTAGGTTAAGTCAACTTCCATACTGTATTTGTTTTAAGTTGTGTTTGGATATACATTATGCAAACTATGCGTCAAAGAGAGTACGTATAAATGTGACATTTCCCAAAAAGAAGAAAAGAAGCTATCTTCACTTAAATATGCCGACCAATTCATGCTCAATTACTGTGTGAGCATTGAATACCTTAAAACTCACTTCTTTTTGTTGGTTAAGAAGTTTTATTCCAGTTGGTGGGTTCAGTTAAACTGTTACACATATATACACGCACACCTTCACCTAATTTCTTCACTCTCACCCCTCAAAGAAAACGCGCTTTCTATTTGAACATCCGAAGCTCATTATGGAGTAGCTTAAAAGTAACTCCTAACCAAATTGAGACTAGTATAGAATATATGCATTTGCATGTTCTTGAATGCTTCAAAGGCAACCACATGATAATGACTCCAAGTTTTAAATAAAGGGGTGACACCATTAATCATGGTTGAGATGTGTTAATTCCATCACCAATCATTCAAGGGAATGTCTGCAGAAAGCAACTTCCCCAAAGTGATTTCCTGAATAAGTGGCTTATAATAGAAAGAGAGCTTAATTTATGGAAGCAGACCCGTCTTTGAATGTATTCACTGTCAAGCCCAGTGCTACCTTCTCACAATTAACTCAATTATAAAGAAAAGTTGATTTAATATGTTTGGATTAAATTGAGTAATCGAATTATCAATTGAATAAACAATCTTACACTTTATGTTTTGAATCAAAATATGGAAATGTTTAAAAAATAAAAAGTACAGAATTTTTCTTTAGACTAAATGCAAAAATCATAAATATTTTTATAATAAGACAGATTATACCACCTAACTGGCTTTGCCTTTTTCGGGGTTTGACTGACCGGTCATCACAAAACTGTCACTATGCTTGACCCTGTACCTGCACTGTCAATCAAAATTTGAAATGCTGAATACCACTTAACACATGACACAGACATAATAATAACCATTTAATTAGACTACTTATAGGACAAAATTGTTAATTTTAATTTTGCATGATAGTCAATTTTAACATATCACAATTATTTTTTTTTCTGCATTTTCTTAAATTATACATTTTTTAAATCCACTTCATTTTAATTAGTCTATTTTGATCCAGCATATTCTCACTCTTTTTCTCCTGTCAAACACGTGCAAAAGTTGAAAGGCTGAACACACCATAATCTAGACAAATGGTTTTACTTGAATAACAATCCTCTAAAAGTACGTATAAACACTTTGGCTGTATTGTTAGTAAAATGTACATGACAGAGAACAATTTTGACCCGAGTCACGTGCATGAAACTAAATTTAACACTTCACTGCACTGTAATGCAAGTTTCAGGAATTAAGTAAATGGTTGTGGAATTCATTTTCCTAGGTACGTGAGGTTGCCACCACATTACATAATACTACTGACAACAACGGACTCGTTTGGTATGCCAACTAGTGCTCCCTTCTCATTCTTCAATATGTTTCTTCACTTCTTAGATTTCTGTGAGCTTCTAAGTTTGAAACCTACATTTACACGTCCCTTTCTTCCTTACTCTTCATATTCACAAAGTATGCTCATGTTACATTACTCTAATTACTTTACACATCTTTTTAGAGCAAATAACTTAGAAATTTCAATTCAAATGATTGCATTTTTATTTCTTTAATAAAAAATATTACAGAAAATTATATATATTTCAATTTTCTGTTGAAGTGTGATACCTGACAAAGTGTTTTTCAAATTTTTTAGTAAAAAAACTGACTAAATTATTTAAAGTAAGAAATATGATTTGTCACGTGAAAGTCTGAAATGTCATTGAAAAGCTAGATTTTTTTTTTCGAGTGAGTGTAAGGGTAGAAGTTGCTCATATGATATATTTTCTTTTCCAAAATGAAGAAGACTTGTCAGATATTATAACACTGATAAAATACACACTTCATTTTTTAAAATATAAAATAACAATTTAAAATAGACAAAATTTGAAGGCCAAGATGGAATAAATAAAAGATGAAAATATACCATTAAAGAAAAAGAAAAAGTAACTTCAACCATAAAAGAGAGAAAAAACTATAAATAAAAATATTGGTAAACTTTCAAATTGACTTATTAACTTTGTATAAATAATAAAAGACTAGTCTCATTTATACTACTCAATTAAGTATTTTAAATTTTTTATTTTAGACTTTTTTTCTTACATACCTTATTAATGTATAGAGATATTTTAATAGAAATATCTAGATTATTCTAGATATAATCTAAAAAATCAATTTTACCTTTAACACTTCTTAAAATGACTCTTTCGATATTAACTCAATGTAGGAAGAAATTCAAAGAAAATTTAAAAAGACAATTTTATAAAAATATCAATAATATTTTGATCACTTTGTACTTTCAATATATTGATGGTGTTGTCAATAAGTTTTTTTCAATATGTGGTACTCGATCTTAATATATTTGATTCTTGTATGAAATAATAGATTATTTTTGAATTTAAGAACATTTTGATTATCTTTACATAGTGTAGTTAAATTAGTTATATGATAATATAGATGATTCACGAGTCTTTGAAACAAAATATATTATTAAACAATAACTTTGTATTTTCTTTCGTAATTGACAAAGAAACTAAATTTATTTTTTATTATACCAAAAAATACTTACATCGTCATTAAGAGATATCAATCTTTAAATAGATCTTTGATTATATAAATATTTGATAAAATAGTGTCAGATAATAACGAATTAACATTTTCTTTTATATATATATATATATATATATATATATATTTCAATTTTCATATTATAGAAATGTATTTAAAACTTTTTAGTAAGTTTCTTAATTAGAGTAAAAAACTGACTAATTTATTTAAAGTAAGAAATATGATTTGTCATGTGAAAGTTTGAAATGTCATTGAAAAGCTAGATTTTTTTTTTCAGTGAGTGTGAGGGTAGAGAGGTTGCTCATATAATACCTTCGTTTTCCAAAAAGAAGAAGACACTCTGTGTCAGATATTAGAACATTGATAAAATAAACACTTCATCTGTGTCTCTGTTCCAAATAAAGACAAAGTCCCTAACTCTTAAGTGGTGTTAAAACCGAGCTGGTTGGGTAAATCAGTTGAATAAAAAATCAGTCTATGTACTGTTTAAATATTTTGAGAAGTAAAATTTTAATTCAATCGGAATACAAGAGATCTAATTGAAAAAAAAAAAGTACATAAAAGAATTTAACCGATATTGACCCAAAAAAGGGTTCTAGGTTGTCCAGTTATGAAAACCTTGTATATGTACATAGAGAAAGATATATGTAGAGAGAGATAAACCAGTGTGCACGTACACATAGTAATTCAACTTTAGTCGTTATAGGGTCAAATTAAAAGCTTACAAAGAAGAAAAAAAAAACTGAAATCTAAGAGTGAGTGGATTTGACTGGAATGAGAAAAGGAAAATGATAGAAGAAAATGGTTTTGTACATGTTGGAATAGTAAGTTGTAATATGATACAGGCTAGCAAACAATACACGTGATGCATGGGTCGGGGACCAAAGAAAACCCCACGGGTAGATAACATCATGCGAAGGTGGCATAGTAATGACAGGACATGTAGGTGCAATTGCATGATGTGTGCATGCCCATGTTCTCATGTCCCCACCATTTTTCTAACATCGCATATTTATGGTCTCATTGCCTCGTCCCATTCCCTATACGTCGGGCCACCCCTATAAATCACACAAGACACTTTCCTTTTCACCTATCTCACAATTCATTTTTTAATCACTGCCACGAAACTCTTGCAGCTTCGAACTGGGAACCAACATGTACCCATGTGACTTTGGTGTCGAAGTTCGGAAGCAAAATCCATAAGCAGCCAAATCGCGAGCAGTACCTTCTACTCCATACCATCCATTCTGTGACTCTTATAATAATCTTATAAACCTCTCTTAACCTTAAACAATTACTTTAAGCACTGAAAACTCTGTAATTAGTTCCTCTTAATTTCCGAAGTTGCTGCTCTGCTCAACTTTTTATTGACACCCCGTGTTTCCCCTGTTTCAAGTTTTAGTATCTTTCGAGATGTATTGTAGTGAATGAAAAATGCTTTTTTCCGACATAAATCTATACCCCGTCTAAATGTTTGAATAATTTGAGGATGGACAAATCAAATCTTATCTAAAAGAAGATATATATAAATCTCAAACAAATTATAAAATGTGACACAACTTATTTAAAATTTTTGTGCTAATTTACTACAAGAGGAGATGCTAAAATGTCAAAACTACATTAACTACCGTCAAGTCTTCCATTTCACTCTCTCACGTCAACTTGATCATTTGTTTCACTTTCACTCTCATTATCACTTCCATGGCATTTTTCTTACTAACCCGTCTTTTTTCTTCCTTCTGTTACTCTCAACCAAGTACCACCAACATAATAGTCCCAAAAAAAATGAAAAAAAAGGACCACACCAACATATTACTAACAAACAAAAAGAAAAGCAAGTTGTCTCCGTCAACCTTACCAGCATACCATCCCAATCCGATTGTGGATTCATCCTTCTTGGCTAGCTTCTTCGCTTCCTCTCTCCTTTTCACCACTTAACCAACAAACCCATCTCATTTCTTCTGAAATTGCCTTTAAAGTATTCGCTTTTAGTAATAGTTTTACCGCCCCCACTTTAATACTCTCTCTTTCTCTCTCTCTCCCTCACTCACATTCGGATCCTTTTAACACCGCCCCATTATTGCCTTCTCGTTAATTACGGCAATGACTCGGCTATTTCGATCCAAATCTTGCGGACTGGTCGAGTTCAACGCTGCTACGCCCAGTCCAATTTTCCATGATGTAAAAAATGAGGACGAAGAGAATGAAGAAGATGAAGAGGAAGAAGAAGAAGAAGAATTGGACAGCGACGACGAAGACGACGACGATGATGATGGGGATGAAGATGTTTCAAGCAACCCGGTTTCGACGCCGTTCATCAGTTCAGGGTCAAAAGTAGGTGGTGTTGTGGATAGCAAAGGTTGGCGTGGTCATGGAGGCCAATCAAACCAGTTTGCGATATTGGATATTTTGGTGGCTGCGTTGAAGAAGTCGCTGGTGACTTGCAGTGTGGAGAGAGAGGATGTTTCTTCCTTGGATATTAGCTGGCCAACAGAGGTGCGCCATGTCTCTCATGTTACCTTTGATAGGTTCAATGGCTTTCTCGGTTTGCCCTCTGAGCTCGAGCCAGAGGTTCCCAAGAGGGTCCCCAGTGCTAGGTGAGCCTTCAATTCTCTCTTTTCTTCGTCCCTTATTCTTAGCCTTTATATTTTAGTTATTAATTAAACTGTCACAGAACATGAAGTTGGGTGATTGAAGTAATGCTGAAAGTTCCAATCAGAGGGTGTTGATTTATAATTTGCTTTGGCTTTAGATGATTTTGGTATTTCTGTACTTGAACAAGTTTGTAAATTTATGATTATTTTATACTCTTTTATGAGTTTAAATAAATTTTATGAAAATCAAGTACATAAATTAGTATTTTCAGAGAAGATGATTCAAACAGAATCTTTCAATGATCAAGGCAACCTAATGGCCTCTGTTAGGACAGCGTCTCTGTGTGCTGGTTGATGCAGGGATGTTTGCAATTTTGGATTCCACTGGAGTGTTCTGAAATGGAGCAGACATTGGGTTTCATGTCGAAGTTGGAAATTCTTGGAAATTTTGGTTTTCTGAAGTTGAGATGCCCTGGATATTGTCTGAGCCTTCTCAACATGAAAGATTTTGGCTTTGTCCCTTGGTTGATGTCTGTTCAAAGTTTTATTATTCAATGCATTTTCTATTGATATAAGTTGCTCGATAAATATGAGTCCACCATTGCTGATCACCATTTTCAAAATCCATGGTCTTGTTATTGTCGGTTATATTTTTATTGCCTCTTCTCTGCTCAGTGAGGAGGGAATTCAATTAATGTGAAAGGAAAGAGAAGCAAAAAAAAAAAAAAAAAAAAAAACTGTGGTAGGAGTTGAGTGGTTTACCTTTCACTTTCATATATGTAATTCCCCCTCTCTTTTTTTCTTTTAAATCCATCTTGGACTGAGTTCATATGTTCATGCAGTGCAAAGGTGTTTGGAGTTTCTGCAAAGTCAATGCAGTGCTCTTATGATGAAAGGGGAAACAGTGTCCCAACGATTCTGCTAATGATGCAAAGGCGACTGTATTCAGAGGGAGGCCTTAAAGTATGTCCTGTTTGGGTAGAATAAGATTTTAAAAGCATTTAATTGGTTTTACTTTGAATTACTATTAGGCACTGGATACTGACTGCAATACCAAACCTCTATTTGTGGTTTGGTGCAGCAATAAATGTTCAATAATTCATTATATACAATATACCATTAATAAATTTGTTGGACAACCTAACTCAAAGTATCGTATAAGTCCCCTTTACTTTGACATAAATTCTGAAGCCTAATTTCTGGTTTTGCTTTGTCTGAAGGCGGAAGGAATATTCCGAATTAATGCAGACAACAGCCAAGAAGAATTTGTTCGTGATCAGCTAAACAGAGGGCTGGTACCACATGGAATTGACGTTCATTGTTTATCTGGTTTAATGAAGGTACACACAAAATTCTTAATTAACTTTTTTATTATTCCTAAATTAATATATGTCAGGGTTAACAGAAACCTACTTTGATTTTCGCTAAAAGTTATTATACCTAAATTAATAGCGGATTGAACTGTAAGCCGGACAAAATCCTTGATTTAATTTTTAATTTAATTTACGACTTGTAGGCTTGGTTTAGAGAGCTTCCAACGGGGGTACTTGATTCCCTCACACCCGAACAGGTGATGCATTGCAACACAGAAGAGGATTGCACCAATCTTATGAAGTTGCTTCCTTCAACTGAAGCTGCATTGCTTGACTGGGCAATCAATTTGATGGCAGATGTTGTTGAACAAGAGCAGTTCAACAAAATGAATGCTCGCAATATTGCTATGGTTTTTGCCCCCAACATGACACAGGTTCGCTTAGATTATATTATAAGCAGACACTTGTGGTTCTGTTCCGTTTGTTGTTTCTTGGTTTTTGTCAAACACAGTTTAATGAGGTTCATTCTTTAGTTGAGCAATATACAGTTGTTAGCGTGAATGTGCTATTATTTACGCATTTAAATGCTTGTTTTGTTGGGATATGCAGATGGCAGACCCTTTGACTGCATTGATTCATGCAGTGCAAGTCATGAACTTCCTTAAGACATTGATTCTGAAGACCCTTCGGGAAAGAGAGGAGTCAATTGCCAAGGTGAGACAGCTTTCAATGCTCTTAGATTCTCCCTCATGCAAAGGTGATTCCCATCCTTTGGAAATCAAGAACGGGGAGGAGGAATCTTGTGAGCAAGCCGATGAAACTTGTAGCAGAAAGTCACCTGTGAAAAGCAAGTTCTCGAGGACTTCTACATTGGGAAGAATAGAATGGTGCATTGAAGAGAAACTATGGAGATCTGAGGAAAAGGGAAATGGAGGCAGGGAATCTGAATCTGTTTCGGCTTGTAGCTCACCTTCTAGATATGAGAATGGATATAGAAGTATATATGACAGTGAACATTGGGTGAGATTGAGAAAAGGAGTGCGCAGGCTATGCAGACACCCTGTGTTTAAACTGAGCAAACCAACTAAGAAACGTGCAAGTCTTGGTATTGTAAATACTAGGGAAGAAGGTGGAGAGGCTTGGGCCTAAAACAACTACTGCATGCATGCTTTGGTTTTACGGCTTGTGTGGTTGAGATGTATAGATGTTCTCTTGAGATTGAATGTAGCCTAGCTTTAGTTGTAATTGCTGCTTGGCTTCTTGGTAGAATACAATGTTTCCCACTAATCATTACTCCTATAAACAATTTTGTTGGATCAAGCACTCGGTATGTTACTATTATACATCACAAATAGATAAACTTAACTGTAGGAGTATAAGATACACTTCCCCAAAATGCAAACACTATTTATATCAATCATTACAAGCTGACCAAAGGATTCAGATGACGCAGATGAAGGGGGAAATTTTAGGTGTTCGTTCAAAATAGGCCCAAGACAAAGGACAAATGAACAATTTCATGGCATACATTTCTTGACGAATCAAGTATAATAAAGAAATTTTCCAAGCACATTAGCACAAAGTTCAAAATATATGTTTATGTGAGTGATGTTTATATATACATATATTTAAATTTGAGACTTTCTTACATATGTCTTTTATCTATATAGAATATTTTCTTTTGTGTTTTTTCTGTCTAAATTAATTGTCCTTATAGGTGAACATAAATTTAATGAAGAGAAATAGAGGTTATGAAACTTAAACTTCTTTCCTTTATCATCATTCTATTTAATATTATGATTAAATGTGACATCCAACTAGAAATGATGATATATTTATGTTTTTCCTTGTTTTTAAGTTTTATTATGATTTTTGTTATTAAAAGTTATTTTAGTGTTTAAAAGTACTTTATTTAATTTTTTTAATTATATAATTTGTATTTAAAGAAGTCATACATATAGATTTTGTTATTGATTTTATTTTATTATTTGTTGAAAAAAGTATTTTGAATAAATAATGGCACACTGTTTTATGCTATATGTTATTTGTGATGGAAATGTCATTGTTATTTAAAAATCAAATTGAATTAGTCAGTTAGCTACAAAAACTAATAAAAGAAATATATCAATTAAATCATAAATCTGATTTGAATAAATATTAGGTAAAAAATATTAAATGGATAGAATTGAAAAAGAAATCTCATTCACAACTAATTATTGAAACATAAACATAATATATCTGAATGTTAACAAATTATAAAATGATATTTTATTTTTAATTTCTAAGGTTATAAAATGTGATATTATATTTTAAAATATATTTTTTATATTTTAATTATTATTATTGTCATCGTCATCATTATTTGATTATGACTAAACCATTAAATCTCGAGCGAAACTAACAAAGAGTATTTGTTTAACACGCATGTTTTAACTTTATGCATGTGTCCAGATGTTTATTAAAAAAATCAAGGCTTAAATATAATTTCAATCTCCTAAATTTGATTTATATTTGTTTTGGATACTTCAAATAAACTTATATTTTTTACTGTAATTTGAAAAACGTATTTTAGTTCCTCCATCCAAATTTGTTGAGTTTTGAAGTTTTATAAACACATTAATTTCAATGTAAAATACACTATATATAACAAAAAAAAAAAAAAGAAAAA
>Ga0209489_101092_pt1 | contig 55204 bp, 31 predicted proteins | sample SiratrowhiteBW_FD_187527 | JGI IMG/M metagenome (GOLD analysis project Ga0209489, IMG submission 187527) | Root nodule microbial communities of legume samples collected from California, USA - Siratro white BW (SPAdes) (version 2) | ecosystem: Host-associated > Plants > Roots > Nodule | place... | reverse complement strand
AAAGATTTTTTTTTGGGTTTATTTAAAAAAAAAAAAAAAAAACTTTTACACACGGATAGACATTTGCATAAGAAAAAAAAAATAAAAGAAAATAAAATCACTGTGATCCTAAACTGCAAAAACTTAACGAAAGTGAGGACATAAAAGTCATTTCAGATTCTGCAAATCCCCGTCCCAGTCGTTTCGTTTCCTTTCTCTCTTCTCTCCTTTGTCTGCGTCGCCACTCTTCCTCTCGAGAAACCAACAGACACAATCACACACGTTACATGGACCACCACACGATTAACCTCCCACCTTCCACCACCACGGTGGCGCCGCCGGTGAATATTGACGTTCCCATGCTTCCTCCCAAAACTAAAGAGGAAGGCGAACTCTCTTCTGACGCGGAGGACGATGTCGATGTATTCTTCACCAAACCCTCACTTTTTCTTATTTATTTATTTATTTTTCTCCAATTCTCTCTTTTTAGTGTGATACAATTGTTGACCTTCTTCTTCTTCTTAATATTATTATTATTATTATTAGTCAGTCCCGCTGTTTGTTCTGATTGTCTCTATTTATTTATTTTTTATTACGAATTGCGAACTCGGTAATTTGTGTTTGTTAGCTAGTGAATTTATCTAGGTTGCTGTAGATCTGAAGAGTTTCTGGAGAACACTACTCGGTTCTGTTTCTCTGGCATTTGAGAGCTATGCAGAGTTGGGTTTTTGTGTTTATTTATTTGATTTTGTTTTTATTTGGATAAAGTAGTGGATATGGGGAATGGAAGAGTGTCGAAATTTGACTGCATGTGTTGTTCTTGTTTTCTTGCTGGATTTAAATTTATCGATTATTTGTTTACTTTCTTTTTTGTTAATGAGTACTTTGTGTGCACCAGGATAACCTTGAAAGCTCGAATGTGCAATCCACTCCTGCTGTTGGGAGTAGTTCTGTCCCATTGGTGCGAAAGAGTACAACAGGCGTTCAGGATGGTGAGATTTGCTAACTTTCTATTAAAGGAAAAATTGAGTGTGTTATCAGCCTTGTGTCGTGGATTATCTGAATAATTTATAGAGTCTTTTCTAGTTGGAGCATCACTTTTCTCTTTTGGCGTAATCTTGAACGGTATATATCACTTGTCCGGGCTTACTGGTCTGGTTTATGGATTTGAAAACTTCATCTGAGCTGTTGAGATGGAAATGGGTATATATGATGATATGTCTATCTATGATTGCTTATATGATTTTTAGTTTTACAGGTGGGGTAAGAGCTTTTTAATGTATTTTTCTTTGAAACCTTACTGGTTTACTGTGCACATCATCTTCTAAAAATCATTTACCGACTCGTACAGAATCTAAATGGTAAATTTTTATGGCAATATTTTACAGGTTCAACTAATGTACAGTTGCAAACTACCATACAACAAACTTCGCAGAAAGACTTAAAAAAGAACCAATTACCTCCTAAATCTTCTCCATGGACGGGTCATGTCAGTACTGATAAAAATCTTGTGATAAGTTTTTCTGATGATGACAGTGGTAGTGACCATGAAACTAAAGGTAATGCATCCAGGTTAGACAGCAGTATAAAGAGGACTAACTCATCCTTGGGAAAATCTAATAAGCTAAAGCAAACATGTTTACCCAAGGAAGTGCCCAAGGGACCATCCTTAAGTCGCACCTTTGTCTCATCAATGACCAAAATATCTGGTTCTAATTCTAAGGGTGTTGGATCCATGCCACCAGTACAAGGATCAAAAGCTAGAAATTTCAATCTAGTGAACAAAAATTTGGTGCGTGGACGGGATCAAGGATTAGTGTCAAATGACAATAAACTTCAGGATTTACGGCATCAGATTGCACTTCGCGAAAACGAGCTCAAGCTGAAGGCAGCCCAGCAAAATAAGGAGAGTGTATCAGTTTTGAGTAAGGACCACAGTGCCATGAACCCAAAGAAGCCGGTGTTAACGCCCAGTAAAAGTACTCCTGTTTCCTCTGGACCTGCACAATTTGAGCCTACAGAGCCATCTAAGAAGCGCTTGAAACATAGCACATCTAATGGTATCTCTCAAGCTGTTGATAGTCAGCAAGAAGTTACAGCTGTTAAATCTATGTTGCCTCCAAAAGACTCTACATTAGGAAACCCTCAGGAAAGAAACAAGGTTGATCGGGGCCAAAAACAGACTCAATTATATAGAGTAGAGCCAAAACCTGGCGTATCACGAAGACAACCTGACAGTAATCTTGATAATCCATTGGAAAATATGCCTCGTAGATCAAGTGATGGTAAATACTTTTTCTTCATATGCCACCTGTACCTTAGTAACTTTGGTCTGCAAACTGGCTAATGAACTTTGTTGTACTATTCTGGATTTTAGAAATTGAAGAAAGCTTTTAATCAAGCTACTTGTACTCTACATCAGATTCCCAAATCCCTAAAATTGAACAAATGTTTCCCGATTTTGCTTTTATCTTTTCAACAACCCCTTAGCTTTTATGATGCAGTGTTTTCATTATCATATCTCCAGATTTTGGCCACAAGTTTAAGCAAAGGAGCTTCCATGTGCCGTTGCAAATTTTATATCACGTATTTTTAGTCAAAATATAAAATCATATTGCCGTGTTATATGAATGTGTAAAGTATTATTATCTAATCCTACTTGGCTATTGATTTAAATATTGAGTAAGTATTACAAATCCAATCACTTGATAGCAACCTAGCCCAAACACTAGAGAGTCAAGCATGTTTAAGTTATTTTCTGTTTATAATCTCTCATGATCTAATTATACTGTTTAGGTGATGTCAATTATGGTTGCAATCAAACTGAGAAGAGTAGTAAGCTGGTGACCCCTGGTGTTGCTTTGAACCAAAATGCAGTGCCAGCAAATAGAACTTCCGATACCGTGTCAAAAAGTTTTGTGAGTTATAGTTTATTTTACTTGACATTTTCCCTTTCTACTTTGTGATTTCATAGAAAACTCCATCATTTGATCTTTGTAATAGACTGCTTTCTTTTATGATTTATTAGTGAAATATGGTTTAACAATGTCGAAAAGTGTAGGGTTTGTTTATGCATCAAGTTCCGTCCTGAAGAGGCTTATAAAATGTATGACGTTGTATACTTATGTGTTTTTCATCTTGTTTGACTCTCTCTCCCCTCCTATCCTCTCTTGTAGGAAGCATTAAGCAATGCCTCAGAGCATACCAACGTAGATTTACAGTCATTTTTTGGTATGGAAGAATTGATAGACAAGGAACTGGAAGAAGCTCAAGAGCACAGGCACAAATGTAAAATTGAAGAAAGAAATGCTCTTAAGGCTTATCTTAAAGCTCAGAGGTCTTTGCTTGAGGCTAATGCACGATGCACCAATCTTTATCACAAGAGCGAATTGTATTCAGCTAAATTACGGTCTTTAATTTTAAGCAGTTCTGGCTTATCTTGGCCTTCAGGGCAGCACCAACATCATGATATAGAGTTGGATTACTTACCTAGACTTGGATATGAAGTGCCCACATCAAGCTGTCAGAGGTTGGCTGAGTATAATGATATTAATAATCCCAGTTTTGATTCTAATAACCAAGGGATCAATAATAGGCATTCCAATACATCCAATCACCACGTCACTCGAGCAAATTTAGGGTCTGAACCTTTTGGTGAGCCAGATGCCAGTACATCAGAGCCATTGCCTCAAAGGAATAATTATGCTGTAGATGAAGTTTACTCTCCTTCGGATGAATTAGGTACATCAGCTAATGAAAATGAAGAGAGCTCTCTATCAGGATATGTTTCTAATCATAACCGTGATGCTGACTATTTTAGGAAACAAGACTCTGTTTCCAAATTAGTGGACAGAGATACAACATCAAATGCAATTTTTTCTAGTGATAATCCTCAGGATTCTTTGCTTCTTGAAGCAAAATTAAGATCTGAATTATTTGCACGATTTGGGACAAGAGCTAAGGAGAGAAGCAATTCGTGTAATGATGTAGAACCTGCTGCTGAACGAGGAGGTGAAAATGAGGTTGGAAATGAGAAAACCCAGGTGCTTCATAAGGTTGCTGTTCCACACTCTAGGGCAGAAGATGATCTTAATGGTATTTCTTTTCCTTCAAAAAGTGTGTTCTGGTGTGGTGTTTTCTTATATAGATACAACTGTTAAGTCCTGTGTTACTGATCATGAATCCTTAGCTATAAATGTTGCATATGTAAACTGTATAATTAATATGCTCTATCCTCCTCTCCCTTGCCATCACATTTATATATCTTTACTAAAATATATATTTAAATTTTCTAACATGAATATTTGCCACCAAATATTTTGGATTACTGTGATTGTATCAACTGTTAATGCCAAAGAGAAACAAATCTTGATTTGTATGCTTTTATAGTTGAGGTATGTCGTACTTTCTTTAAATCAGTTCATATGAATGTTGTTTTTAATGCATATATTTTACTATAATTTATGTCTTTTGTCAGCTATTTCAAATGAATGTGCTTACAGTATCTATTATGTATTTAATGATAAGGTTTTCCTATCATTCAATGTTGGTTTTTGAGTACAATTAGTTTCGTTTATCGAATCCATGCCATTCTTTCGGTGCATAGAAATTGTTTATAAGGTGCTTGTTGGAGGCAACTATATGGTACCTGGCTGGTTGCTCAGTTTTTATGATGGTACTCCAAAAGCATAGGCTATGATTTAGTGGCTGAATTTTCTCCAATTGACTGGCCGTTTTAGTTCTACTTTATCATGTTTTCTTATGGACTTGCATGTTTATCACTTGTATTGAATATTTTGTTCAATAACTCTAGGCATTGAGAGTCATGAAAGGAGTGTCTTTGTGGACATGAACGAGAATCAAAGTCAGCAAAACATTGGCAGAAATTCTGTGATTGTCAACCACAGCATTGGTTCAAGAGTTCAAGGAGATATGCCTTGTGAAGGTCACCTGTCTAAAAATACATTTGGCATCCCACCTTTGATTTTTAGGAGTTCATTCAGTAAGCTGAGAGGAATGTTTCCATTCAATACAAATCAATTACAGAGTAAAAATATGTTTATTAATGCTAATGATGCTCCAAATGGAAATTCTACTTCCCTCAGTTCTAATGAAAGAAAGTGTAGCAATGTTTTAGCAATATCAATGCCTGTCAATATTGGAAATTTACTCTCAGATGATAGCTCCTATGGCCACAGTGCTGCAGTTGATCCATTTTGGCCACTTTGCATGTATGAGCTGCGAGGAAAGTGCAACAATGATGAGTGTCCCTGGCAACATGCGAAGGACTATGGTGATGAAAACATTCAGCACACTGATTCTAATAATGCAGGTATAGAATTAGTTAACGTTTTGAAACCTATTCTATCTTGTCTTCGTTGATGTCAAACTTTGAGAATTTCCATGTGGTATTCTTTTAGTATTCTTTGGGTACTTTCCAAAGCTGAACTTTTTGTTCATATGATATAAGTGGGTCAATGAACAACAATACTATGTAAAAAAAGTGCATGTGCAATAAAGCTTGTAAATTGCGTGAACCATGTTGGGTTTTGGGTTAAGCCAATTTTACATTGGATGTAGTGTGAGTTAGTGTACTGTCCTGGACAAACACATGATGAAGAACATCTCGTAATATTAAGTATTAATTAAAGGGACATCGCCCTTCGGGTGATGTGATAAGGATCACCTATTAGGCGATTAACGTGACAATCATGAGATGCTGCTTTCATTAAATCTAGTGATATCAATACTACTGAGGAATTAGAGTGTAAGTATTGAGTAAAGAAACATCACCTCTTGGGCGATGTGATTATCGGCGAGGGGTCACCTATTAGGTAATGACAGTGATGATCATAAAGAATCATATTCACAAGTTTAGCGAGATTGACGGAAACAACAAACTGTGTCCGAAACTTTCAGTGTTTGAACAACAATTGAATCTTAGGATTTCGGAATCCGTTTTTCTGGTATCTCGTATCTTTCTAGTTAGTTTTCTAGTATTTAACACTTCCTAGGAATGCTAAAAAGGAGAGGTTCCTATAAATAGAACACATCCTAGATAAGAGAGAACACTTGAACTTATGTCACTACTTTAAACCAGAACAGTTAGGAAAATTAATTAAACTCCTCATTTTTATTAAAATTGTTTCCTTGTATTGTTTACTTTGACATTTCGTAAACCATTATCTTTATCTTTTTTTATAAGGTGCAATTGAGAAAATGGTAATTAATGTCAGCTTGGATTTAAAATGACAAAGGTATTTTTTTTCTTTAAAAAGTGACTTAAGAAAGAAAAAATGCAATGAAATGAGAGAAATGACAAAAAAGGAAAAAGACTTTTGAGTCTCTAAAATATCTAAAACATGTTATATGTACAACAGAATTACATCAATGAGAGACACAAGAAACATGAAATGTGATGTGATAGAGAGATAAAGTGATAAAATGTATATAAATTGTTCTATGAATAACACATTTTAATATCCTATGATTTGCTAACTTACACTCTAATGGCACTGTTTTATAGGCATTTAATACTTCCCTTGAGCTATATTTAATGAACGAATCCTTGTAATTCAGATTTCAGATTAAACTACTAAAATTTCTTATTGATGCATGAAATTGGTTTCTTAATTCTTCCTCAAAGGCGAACCACAATATTGGAAAATCTAGAAATATATAGTGTATTAACTTGACTATTAAGTAATGCTGGAACTCCATCATCGACTATTAACCAGAACCAGTTGTGAATATAAATAAATGGAATTTGATTACAGAATCGGAAGTATATTATTTTTAGATTGCTTTTCTGAAGACTTATAGCCAATTTTGGTTGATTGTCAAGGGAGATTATCATTGCATCAACAAAATTGGAACGATGTGGCAAAAGGTCCCAAGTGTCACAAAGCTACTATTCTACCAACTTACCTTGTTGGTTTAGATACTCTGAAAGCAGATCGATTTGCATATAAACCTGTTGTGGCACGTAGAAATGCTCAATGCTGGCAGAAACATTTCACCCTTACTTTAGCTACTTCAAGTCTGCTTGGAAATGGTATACCTGTGGATGGTCCGTTACTGAATGGTGGTAATGAACGCATAGAGGTCCATGGTGCTTGGAACAATCAGTTGTCTTCTTTTCATTGGAGAAGTGGATCTGGGGTTTGTTGCTTTTAACTAATTTTTTATTTATTTTGTGTTTATTACACTTCTATTGGTTTTCTATTATTATCTCTTTAATTATGTTTCAGTCTAAGACTCCAAGGTTATCACTCAGATGCAGAAGTGAGCAAAATGGGTCAACTGTAAATATATTTTGATTTTTTATGATTTTATTTTGGTTTGATAGAATTATTTTTAGGATTTTATTTGGTTATACGTGTGATGGATTATTGAGAACACTTGGAAAAATGCATACTTGCCAATAAGTTTTATTTTGCCTATCGAGGGACCTAATTGAAAAATAAGAAAAAATTTTAATTTTCTATTTTATTCCAAGAACACTTCGTTTTGTTCTGGTAAATTCAAAATATCTACCCTGTGGATTCTAGGTTACATGGTGAAAATATCCAGTCCTTGTGTGTCTCTTTAGTGCTTCTGTGCAGTGACACATTTCCATTCTTATATTTTGTGTAATTGTGCTTGTCAGTGTATGTACATATATTATATGTTGGCTGGTTCTTTATGTAGCTTGATGAACTATCCAAAGAGTTTCTTTCTAGTCATGGTTATAGTTCTTGGAACTTTAAATGACTTAATTTGGGAACTTGGAGTGGAAAAGTATTTATTTTGAAATAGGAAAGTTCACCGTCCAGTTTTATTGAGAACTCCCTTTTTCACTTATTTGCTATAATGTGTATTTAACGTTTTCCCTGCTCAACACGTTGATTAATCTGGTTTTGATACCTTAGTTCAAATTTATGGATTCCTTGTATTCCTTTTTCCATACTAAATTTCCATTTATTTATTGCATACTTAAAACCAAATTAAGCAGGCTATGGCTGATAGTGAACAAGCTGTTGAGATGGCTCTTCTTATTCTCAATCATGAAATTAATAAAGTGCAGGGTGTAAGGAAGGTAACATTTGTATTTGGACTGTGTTGATGATTAGTGTTCAATTTTTCCACGTATTTCCATCTCAAATTTTGGATTTTTCAGGCCCTATCTGTATTGTCAAAAGCACTGGAAAATGATCCAACATCTGTGGTTCTCTGGATTGTTTATCTACTCATTTATTATGGAAATTTGAAGCCAAATGATAAGGATGACATGTTCTTGTGTGCGGTATGTTTTTCTTTGCTTCCTAATTTTGTGTAGTCTGTGCCCTGGAGAATATTTCCTTCATCTGAAAGGAGAATGGGGAATTTTTGAAAATATATTTACTATAGATGGTAAACTGAGTAAATCTACTGATAGACTTTATTTATTATCCAGATTCAGGACAGGTCGTGGTTTGGTTTGTTGATAACTAATGGTGTCTTTCTGATTTGCTTCTATTTCCACGTAGAAGTAAAATACAAATCCAACATACATTGTCTCCATTTTACATAATATAAGAAGAACTTTAGTTATACAGCCGAATATATTGGCCTATCATTTTTAAAATATCGTTATAACCTGTCTATCATTTATAAAAGGCTAGTTATTGGCAAGTATATTCAAGGAATGACGAGTGAATGGTTGATTTAAAAAACATTTTAAGACAGTCTTGTTCGGAAGGTGGGCTATTGTGTGTTCCTTTTTTTTAGTTTCGGTGTGCATGTAGATAAGAGAGAATTTCTTGGTCTCTATTTGAATTCTCTTTTAACTTTTTGTTACCTTGTTTATTCTTCCTTTTGAGAACTGAATGTGGGCTGTGAAAACACTTAACTGTTGTTTCCCAGGTTAAGCTTTGTGAAGAATCTTATGTACTGTGGCTCATGTATATCAATAGTCAGGGAAAGCTTGATGACCGATTGGTTGCCTATGATACCGCCCTTTCAGTTCTCTGTCAGCATGCATCTGCCAATCCCAAGGACAAAATACACGATAGTGCATGCATATTGGACCTGTTTCTGCAGATGATACATTGCCTATACATTTCAGGGAATGTTGAGAAGGCCATTGAAAGAACTTATGGAATATTCCCTACAACAACAAAATCCAATGAACCTCATCATCTGTCACTCTCAGATATACTCAATTGCTTAACAGTGTCTGACAAATGTGTATTCTGGATTTGTTGTGTTTACTTAGTTATTTACAGGAGATTGCCTGATGCTGTAGTTCAGAAGTTTGAATCTGAGAAAGATCTCCTTGATATTGAATGGCCCTTTGTCAATTTATCTGAAGATGACAAGGAGATGGCTATTAAACTTGTGGAAACGGCTGTTGAATCTATTGATTCTTTTGTCTATAACGAATCTGGAAAAAGTGAAGTTAATCTCAGGTCTGCTCAACTTTTTGCTCTCAATCATCTGAGATGCCTGGCTGCCCTTGATAGCCAAGAATGCTTGAGAGATTTGCTGGATAAATACATTAAGCTGTATCCATCGTGCTTAGAACTGGTCCTGGTATCAGCTCGAATACAAAAACAGAATATTCATGTTGATAGTTTCATGGGATTTGAGGAAGCCGTTAACAGATGGCCAAAAGAAGTTCCTGGTATACAATGCATCTGGAATCAGTATATTGAAAATACCCTCCACAATCAAAGAACTGATCTTGCAAAAGAAATTACAGTTCGATGGTTCCAGACTGTTTGGCAAGGACAAGATCTCCCTATTGGGGGGGTGAAGATCGCTGATCCGGACAGATGCGGCACTGATCATAAACAAATAGATACAATGTTTGGATTTCTTAATCTATCTCTCTATAATTTTTTCCAGAATGATACAACAGCAGCATGCATAGCTTTTGACAAGGCAAAGAGTACTACTTGTTTTGGAGGTTTAGAGCAATGTATGAGAAACTATGTGATGTTTCTGGTTTATGATGCGTTGAGCTTGAAGGAGGATGGTCCTGATGGTGCCATTAAGAAGATTTTGGAGTTATATGCAGATGCTTCCTCTCAGGCATTGCTAGTCCCCAAGGTGTTGACAAGAAAATTTGTTGACAACATCAAGAAGCCAAGACTACAGCATCTCATTAGTAACATAGTTAGTCCAGTTCTATTAGACTGTTCTCTGCTAAATTTGATACTTCAATCATGGTTTGGTTCATCTCTTTTACCCCAAACTATTAGTGACCCCAAACATTTGGTGGATTTTGTAGAAGCCGTTATGGAGGCTGTTCCTCACAACTTCCAATTAGCTATTAATGTGTGCAAACTATTCATCAAGCAATACAATTCTTCTGACTCAAGACCAGCCAGAACTCAATTGTTTTGGGCTTGTTCAACCCTGGTAAATGCAATTTTGGATTCCATGCCAATACCACCAGAATACGTCTGGGTGGAAGCTGCTGAACTTTTGCACAATGCTATGGGCATTGAGGGAATATTTGACAGGTTTTATAGAAGGGCTCTGTCAGTGTATCCATTTTCTATCATGTTGTGGAAATACTTCTATAAGCTATATATGACCAGTGGAGAAGCAAAAGATGCTGTTGATGCGGCAAAAGAAAGGGGTATTGACCTTGATTAACTAAAGATTTAGGAACTGATTGAATGTATGGTTTGGTAGGATCAACATAATTGCTGATGCAAAATTAGATGCCAGTTTTGCTTTATTTATCACAAGGCCTCAGCATGCAGATAGTTTATTCAATCCATTTTTCATGTAATTGATGTTAGCCTACACAACAAATTTGTATCCACACATGTGAAAGCCATTCCACCACAGGGAAATGTTAGTAACTCACTCTTAGACACTCCTTTTAACACTTTATTATTATTAGGTGAAATCTCGTGCTGGCAACACTAAATAATTTGAACCGAATCTCTATTTAGGTATGACCAACATGAGGTTTTAGCCGATAGTGTTGAAAAGAGTGTCAGAGCTTAGTTAGTATCATTTTCTTCCAAGTTATTATGCTGGACATGGTGGTATCATATTTTGGATATTCCAATTTTGTAGACTTATACTTTTTTCTTTTTTCTTTTTTTTTTTTTTTTTTAAATTTTTTTTTTTTTTTTTTTTTTTTTTTTTTTGAAATATTGTAGATTGTTTGTTACTTGACAGAAGGAATGAAAGAAAATATTATCCAAGGTCTTGTGCTTGGTGTTGTTTTATATTCTTTCTGTCCCTTGTGATGTGAGAGTTCATTCTGTTTTGCCCATTCAACTTTTACATGGGATACAACAAATTTTTATATATTCTAGTCACACCCATTTATACAATTATTTGTTAAAATATTAATTGATTTATGTTATTATAAAAGTATTATCAATTAGTTGTATAGAAAATAAGTTATCAACTAATTATTTTTCTATCCATGTATGTTTATAATATATCCTTATTAACTTTGCATTCAGGATTTTTATTGATCTCAGATATTTAAATTTATAATTTTATGGCGTCACATACTTTATATTTTACTTTGTGAATCGTTCTTCTTATAATTTTTTTAAATTGCAATGAATATACTATCTCTTACGTCTAATTAAGCAAAAAAAAAACTTGTTTTTCTAAATCTACCTCTACAATTCAATTATAATGTTAATCACTGAAAAATGATATTTCTTTATGTAAATCAACTTCTATAGTATAAATTTGAGTTTTCAATCATTAGTAACTATTAGAATGGAATATTTATAAATAATTATTAAGAAAAAATATATTAGAGGAATGCAAATTTATGAATTAAAAAAAATATTACAGAAGGGCCCAACCGGGTTCGAACCGGTGACCTCTTGATCTGCAGTCAAATGCTCTACCACTGAGCTATAGACCCAATTTGATAAATTTATAACTTTCAACCTATTATAAAATTAAAATATTACTGTCGTGTGTTAAATAAATTAAAAGGGCGATTTATAAGTAAATTTATAGTAACTATGTAATACTCTTTCTCTTAAATTACATGTTACTTAAATTACATGTTAAATTTGATAATTTTTTTGTCCTATTCATAATCTAAAATGTAGCTCTAATCAGTCCCAACTAAGAATATTTGTTTAATATTGAAACCATACATGTATTCTAATCTAAAAAGAACAATTTATTATTATATCCAATTTGTTTACTAACAGATAAGCAAATAAATTTAAATGAAACTGTTCTAATTTAATCCAGTGTCAACTATATACCAAAAAACCTCTTTTATAGTTATAGATAAATAAAATCTCTCAATAGTATTTATTATCTTTTTAAATGTGTTTCTAAGAATTATTATTTATTAAATTTATTAATATTAACATTGAATCCGATTTCTCCTTGGTTGATGTTTAAAATGAGCCATTATTCCCTCTCACGGTAATTTAGCTATAACCGCGAGAATTCAAATCCTGAATTTGGAGTGATGAAGCCAGAGAGTCTTTTGCTATTGCGCCACCGCAGCGAGAAGTGCACCGTCGGCTGTCCCCTACTAAATCGCTTCCTCGACGGTGGCGTTCCCTGCCACTCCATCACGGAGTTTGTTGGCGAGAGCGGTTCCGGCAAGACGCAGCTGTGCCTCCAACTCGCCCTCTCCGCCCAACTCCCCTCCTCCAGCGGCGGCCTCTCCGCCTCCTCCATCTTCATCCACACGGAGTTCCCCTTCCCCTTCCGCCGCCTCCACCAACTCTCACGCGCCTTCCGCACGTTGCACCCCGACCTCCCCGACCCCTGCGACCGCGTCTTCGTACGCGCCGTCCACTCCGCCGACGAGCTCCTCCACTTAATTCCAACCATCGAGACGTTCCTCTTGCACTCTCGCTCTCGGTGGCGGCCGGTGCGAATCGTCGTCATCGACTCCATCGCGGCTCTCTTCCGCTCCGATTTCGAGAACACCGGATCCGACCTTCGCCGCAGGTCCTCGCTGTTCTTCGGAATCTCAGGCGGATTGCGGCGGTTGGCGAAGAGATTCGGGCTGGCGGTGGTGGTGACGAATCAGGTTGTGGATTTTATTGGAGATGGTGACGTGAGGGTTGGGAATTTGAGTAATGGGCTTTATTCGTCGGGCCGACGGGTCTGCCCTGCCTTGGGCCTGGCCTGGGCCCATTGTGTTAACTCGAGGGTGTTTTTATCACGTGATGAGGATGGGCCTGTGAGAAGGAGGAGAATGAGTGTTCTGTTCGCTCCTCATTTGCCGGATTCTTCTTGCCACTTTCTTATTAAAGGAGAAGGCGTTTTCGGCGTTGAGGATATGCAAACCGAACAAGACAAAACTCTTTGACCTCTTTTCACCAATCAACCTTCTACAATCTTATTATGTATATCTATTTATTATTTTCACACTGCAAACTCAAACTAACTATACTCAACATTGTTTTTTTTTATCACAGTTCACCACTGTTGAGTTTCAATTCAAGTGCTTATTTATCTATCTTTTGCTTTAAGCTTTCAAACAAAAATGGATGACCTTGCTTATGAGCTTCAACCCAACTATATCCTGGAATTTTCCTCAATCCATGGTCGATCATATTTGATCTTGTTCTCCTGGCATCGATCCACCTACCACATTCAGCATATATATCTGACAAAACTACAAAGTGAACCGCGTTTCTTGGTTCAAGTTTATGGAGGTGATGAAGGGCAACTTCTCCTAACTTCACATTGGAATGCATTTTGCATGCTCCCAGGAGGGCACCCCAGACCTGAGCATCGGGTTCTGTTGGCATTCCATTAATTAAACTCAAAACTTCGTCAAATAAACCAGCACGTCCTAAAAGATCAACCATGCAAGCATAGTGTTCCATGTTGGGTTGAAGATTGTGCTTCTCAGTCATGGAATGGAAAATGTTCTTTCCTTCTGGAATTAAACCAGCATGTCTGCAGGCAGATAATACGCTAATGTAGGAAAGTGAATCAACATGGACATGGGTCTCTTGCATGAGTGAAAAAAGTGCGAGGGCAAGTTCACCTTGGCCATGCATTGCATAACCTGAAAGCATTGCATTCCATGAGATCGTGCTTTTATTTTCCATCTCATGAAAGCATTTCTCTGAATACCCGAGTTGTCCACATTTAGCATACATGTCAATAAGACTGTTTCCGAGCAGGGTACTAGATATAAATCCCATTCGGACTATGCAGGCATGAAAAGCCATGGCCTCTCTTAACATTGACAAATATGATACAGCCAGAAGGATGATCACAAATGTGACTAAATTGGGCCTTACACTTTCTAATTTCATTTGGTTAAAAGTGGAAATTGCTTCATTAGCACCTCCATTATGCAGGTACCCTGCAATCATCACATTCCAAGGTACCTCATTCTTTACATGCTTGATTGATTGAAACAAATTTTCAGCTGAGAAAAGACTTCCGCATTTGGCATACATGTCTATTAGAGCAACTTTTACATGCACGTCAGATTCAAAACCACTCTTTATAGTATTTCCATGAAAGCAGCTTCCTAGATCTAGGTCATCCACAAGGGCACAAGCAGAAACCAAACTCACCATGGTTCCGCTATCTGGTTGAATCCCAGTTAACTGTAATGTATGGAACATTTTGAAGGCAATAAGCGTGTCACCAAATTTGGTAAAGCCATTTATGAACGTATTCCATGCCACAACATCTTTATACTGCATTCTGTTGAATAACGCCGTAGCATACATAAATAATTCACATCTAGTGTACATCGTGACAAGGGTTGTCGCAACTGAAATATCAGACACCATGTCTGCTTTAATAGTGTAGCAGTGCACGATCTTACCTAACCCGGCATTTGAAATGTCTGCACATGCAGAAACAAGAATTTTCAGAATCGTTTTATCTGGTCTCAAACCTTCATGCCACATCTCTTGGAATATAGACAATGCTTCTCCAGGAAATCCTGCTTGGACAAGAGCTGATAAAAAGGCAGACCAAGCAACCAAATCTCTTCCTTTAAGACTCAGAAACAACTCTTTAGCTTTTTTCAACTCACCACACTTTGCATACATGCTCACAATAGGAGTAGCAACAACAATATCTGACATCATCCCTTCATGTAAAGCATAATTATGAATGTCCCTCCCTTTCTCTAGGTCTCTCATCTCTGCAGCCGCTAAAAGGGAATTTACAACCGATACCTTATTCATCTTCATACGTTGTTGTTTCATTTTATCAAGTAATTGAAGCACCTCAAAGAAACAGCCATGATGTACATATCCAGCCATCATCGTTGCCCACGAGACATCATCTTTAACCTGCATCTCGTCAAATATCCGACGAGCCAAATTCACCTCACCACATTTAGAATACATATCTATCAATGAATTAGAAACCACACCAAATCCACGTCTCCTGACCACATAACAATGAATAGACTTGCAAGAACCAACATCCTCTAATTTAGAAACAGCCGGAGTCAAGTTCAAGATGCTCACAGAATCAGGCTCCACATCCTCCTTCTGCATCCTCCGAAATATTTCCATTGCTTCACAAGGATTTGAGCTCTGAGAATACCCTGAAATCATTGCATTCCAGGAAGCAACATCCTTCATGGGCATTTTATCAAATACCTTTCTTGCACTGTCCAAGTGACCCATCTTAGAGTACATATCAACAAGTCCAGTCCCAATAAATACATCACACTCTAACTCCCTGGAAGTTATATCTTGGTGAATGGCAACACCCTCATGGAACTCCAAAGCAGCAGTGCAAGCCTTCAAAACAAAGGTGAATGTGTACTTGTCAGGTTCAAGTCCCACACATAACATTCTATGATACAATTTTATTGCTTCCTGGAATAGACGGAGTCTAGAATAGGCTCTAATCAATGAGTTCCACAGAATCAGAGATGGGTTTGTGATTGAAATAGGTGTTGATTGAGCCAAGGTGAATTGCTCTGAGACAATTAAACGGGCATGGATTTGGAGCAAAGGGTTCAAGTGTTTGCACGAACGAAGAAGGTGAAGGTAGTAGTGACTATGTTTTGCAATATTGCTCAATCTCATTGTCATGGTTTAATCTTTCTTTTCATTACAAATTTACAACACTCCTCCATAACACGACCACAACCTAAAACCTACTAAGGTTTTCGAGGTTTCATATCCTTCACAACTTATCAGGTCAACTTGCACACTTCATGAATTGGCCGAAAATTTTCACGACAAATTTCAAACATGAATTTATATTGTATTTAACTAAATTTCTTACTAAATGCAAAATTGAAAATGTAACTTGTTTTAGTTTCTTTTAATATGGTAAGATATCATTTTACTTTTATTATATTATTTAATGTTATAAATTATTAAAATATTTGATAAAGAAGATCATATCATTCTTTAATTTCGAAAAAAAGTTTATAAATATTCTAAAATAGTCACAACCAAGAAGAAATCTTAATGATAGAATATTCCTTAATACCTTAATCTCTTATTTATCCTTATAAGCTATATATAACTTTCTTAATTTAAAAACATAAATTACCTCTTCCTTTACTATTTTACCCTCAAAATTGGCGGTGCAGGTATACTCTAAAATGATAATAATAATAATACATTTAGCGTTTTGTTTTTATCAAAGTTTCTATTATACTTCAAATGCGTAAATTAAAATACTAAAAACAGAATTTTTTTTGTAAATAATTTTAAATCTTCCTAAAACACTTTTTCCATATAAAATCTTCTTAATTATCAAATAAATCAATACATTAAAATATTTTTTTAACTATAAGGCTTACAATGGTTTACAATAAATTAATAAAAATTATACTGATATATATTATAAACTATAGGGCTTACTGTACAAACCAATTAATGAAAAATATATAATACTATGCTTTACCATACTAATAACTGTTTTATATACAGAGTTTAACATCCTTAACCTCTAAACCTTTAATTAATTTTTTTTAAATATGAAAAATTTCTTGATTCCAAAAATCTCTAAAATGTTCACGAAATAAAAAGCCCAGAGCTAGGGACAGTGAAATAATTTGTTTTGGACAAGAATATCCCTGGAGACATTCTTGCTTTTTATTTTCTCCCCGCATCGTACGCCGCCGACACAGCTTCGAGTCTTGGCAAGTGCTAACGTACGCCTCTGACACCAAAGCAACGCTCTCTGCGCCCATGTCAGATCTGAAACCTTTTCCCTTTCATTCTTAATTATCTCTGCTTCTCGTTTTCGTCGTTTTCATGATTAGGGTTCACACGCCCAATTAATAATAATAATAATAATAAATACAAGACATTGTGGACACGTGTTTGTCTGTGATCGCAGAGCGAAGGCGATGGTGAACGTGATGGAGTGGCAGAAGCAGCGGTGGCAACCCAACGGCAACGCCGAAATTATGTACGTCAAAGTCATGACCGACGAACAACTCGAGACTCTCCGCAAACAGATTGCGGTTTACGCAACAATCTGCGAGCAACTCGTCGAAATGCACAAAACCATCTCTTCTCACCAAGATCTCGCAGGTTTCGATTCCTCTTTTTCCGTTATTAATTAACTAATTACTTGTTATCTGTTATAATGTGTGTTAGTTTGTTTAAACTGTTACTAATTCAGCCATGACCATTAGTGTGTCATTTAATTAACTGCATAAAGTTCTTCTCCCACTGTGCTACTGCCAAATTGTACAAGTACAAGGTATGAGCTAATTTAATGAACCAGTTTTGGTGATCAACACTTGTTTATTGAATCGGAAAAAGCATATATATATTCTCAAGATGGTAGCTTAATTAATTTAATTTCTATTCAATGTCGGTGTATATACTCTCAACCAATTCATTCTAGGATGGCAATTGTAATTGTGAGCAAACTTAACATGTGTGCTTTTTTTTATGTGAGAAGAGTGTAAAAATCCTTTACTTTGATGGTATATGTGTTATTTAGTAGTAATAATGCTGTTGTTTCATTGGTGTTTTCATTGTCAGGGATTAGACTGGGAAATATGTACTGTGATCCTTTGCTGGGGTCTGGTGGGCACAAAATATCTTCGAGGCAGAGGTGGACTCCGACGGCTATGCAGCTTCAGATTCTGGAGCGGATATTTGATCAGGGAACTGGGACTCCCGGCAAGGAAAAGATTAAGGAGATCACTTCTGAGCTCAGCCGCCATGGCCAGATTTCTGAGACTAATGTGTATAACTGGTTTCAGAACAGGCGGGCTCGCTCCAAAAGAAAGCAGCAGAATGCTGCACCTGGTGTTAATGCGGAATCAGAAGTAGAGACCGAGGTTGATTCCAAAGATAAGAAGACCAAGGGAGACGATTTTTGGTCCCGGCTCAGTGTTTCTGCTGGGCCTTCTGATAATTTAGGTTTCCAGAACCATGGTGATCTCCAGTACTTGAATGAGAATCCAGAGTCCAACAAACCGGATTCTGTTTTTCCGTCTGATGGGAGTTTAAGATCCACTAGAAATTTCAACCATGTGCCTGTTTTCGATGGGCTGCTATCGAACCCTGGTATGTAACTTCTTACCCTCTCTTCATGTGCGTGTCTTTATATTAATCAAATAAAGGTAAGATTATTGTTTTTGAACGTTATAAGTTGGAAGTGAGTTGATATGTGGCAGAAAAATTACCAAGAAAAGGCAAATAAAATGTTCTGTATTATTTAGTATTAGGCTGGATCATTGTGATCCTGGAAATAGTATAGCTGTATTTTCCACGAGCTATGGAAAAAACCACTCTAGGCATTCAAGAGGTCTAATTCTAGTTTTGTCGCAATCTCCCAAGTCTCCATTCCTGTCGTCCCACCATATCTCAGTGCAGACTCTTGTGCCCTCATCCGTTCGCACCCTTAATAACAAAACAAGTGTGAGCCAATCTAACATATCCTTTTACCTTTCTAGAATCCGTTGAATTCCCCTGTTAAGAGATGATAGCCCTAACCTGCACCACCCTTTTAAGATGTTCCTTGCAGAAATTGGTACTTCTATAATTGAAAAATTTGTGTTGATAATTACTTGTATAATTAACTTTCTTGGATTTGAGATTTTCTATATTTATAGGACAAGGCTTAGATCAAGTTCCGTACATCTCCAATTATGACCAGGCATGCATATTTTATTTAAAAATGTTCAATACATCAAGTTATTTATTATTGGAAAGAATGTCATCATTTAAATGGAGAACTTGATCTTACTTCTGTCCTTGTCCAAAAATCCCTTTATATGTAATATACTTTGCATATTCGTGCATCTAACCATTTTAATGAGTCTCATATTCTTGTATATGAATTTAACTAGACAATGGAGTGTGGTGATGGAGCTTGCGTGTAGTGAAAATTACCTTCCTAGTTTTATTTAATACGGAAATTTAGTATAGGATTACTGTATCTTCGTATGCGAGCCTTTCTTTATCAAAGAATTTGACAATGAAGACTGTTATATTAATTTTTGCAGGGAACGGCTATCTTACTGGAAAAATGGAAGCTACTGAGAACTACGACTTATACCAGCCATCAGACGACTTCGACATGGCAGGCTGACATTTATTGTAATTTCTGACGACTGTGATTAGCTGTAAAGAATTGCTGCTTGATTTTGGGCTTGTGTTGATGAGAAAAATTGAACCAATTGACAAACTTATAGCTTATAGAATATAGATACCACGATCTTTTGAAATGGTAGTGGACATTTTACTTGATAATGGAATATATTTGAGAGTTCATATTGATATTGTGAAGTTGGTTTTTTTATTAATGGTGTATCATAAACATCCTTACGTTTGATATTTGGTTGGAAGAGACGCGGTAAGAATATGTTATGTGTGGCTATGGCTTTCCTTTTAAATTTGAGCGGAAACAAATAGTTTAAGATGAAATTGTGACTAAAAGCTTGAATCTATAAAATAAAGTCGTATGTTAATTTGGTTTCATTTTTCGAGTCCCATCTCCTGAATACAAGCATGCTCGTTTAACTCTTAATCTAATGTTTTAAAAACAAATATGATATTTGTGTATAAATTTAGAAAAAGTGAAGTGTTAGTGTATCTTGAAAAAACTTCACCCATGTTAATTTAATTTACTCAATTAAATATATGCATTGTTGAGAGAAATGCAGAAGACCTATGCTTTCTAAATATGCTATCATTCATGCTTTAAATCTTCACACAAGATAAAATAATGTAATTAGTTTTAAATCTTTAGAAACTCAAGTTAAATGTGATCTTAAGATAAACTTCACAGCAAGTATTTATATGGGGAAAAAAACTCCTCTTATAAATTATGAAAAAACAAACTTCTCTTATAAATTAAAAGCAACTTATATTGAGGACTTCAAAAGAGGCACCAAAAACAAGTTAAACAAAAAATATGACCCAAATCATTCTCCCTATGTTATGACTTAAATGTGATAAAGTTAGGTTCACACGTTTTTGACTTGTAAGTAAACTTGTTTATAAAATAATAATTAGATTTAAAAAATAAAAGTAATATTTTTTTCTAAAAGACATACATGTATTATAATTCTTTTAACATAACTTAAAATTAATTCTTTTAACATAACTTAAAATTAATTCTTTTAACATAACTTAAATTTTAGAAATACATATTTTATTTTTATTTTTTCAAAATGGATCAAAGTAACACATTAATCTAACCCTAAGCCCTAAACCAATACACTCACATCACAACTGATTCAATTTATCGACTACACCCATTAGTGTTTACATAGCCTACGTGTTCGACCAAATGCTTCAACAAGTTCTGTTGTCACTTATCACCACTCTTAACATAGCCTTGCTGTTTGACTAAAATTTTCAGTTCAGTGTGCTCTAATTTAGGCTGGAAAGAGAAATCAGAACTAAATCGAGCTTCAATAGGCTAGAAGCTGGAAACCGGAAACTGAATAGGTTAAGTGCATCTGATGATATGAGTTTAGAATTTGCAAACAAACATTGAAAGATAATGGACGCAGTTCTATGGCTTGGAAATTCTTTAACTTATCTCCCCTTACCACAAAAGACCGAAAGGTTACAACTTCTGAAATACCCACATGCTTGGTGCTCAAGTGGGTCAAATATATTTGTTCTTCATCAGCTTTTCATCCTGAACATTCTGTCAACCGTGATCGTAGTGTCAATACAGACTCTTTTTATGCGTCTCTTATTGATAATTCTACCCACAAGAGACACCTTGATCAGATACATAACCAGTTAGTTGTCTCTGGGCTGCAACATAATGGGTTTCTCATGACAAAATTGGTTAATGGGAGCTCAAATCTTGCACAAATTTGTTATGCCCGCAAGCTGTTTGATGGATTTTGCTTCCCTGACGTGTTTATGTGGAATGCTATCATTAGGGGTTATTCGAGGAACAATATGTTCAGGGAGGCTATTGATATGTATAGGTGGATGAGATGGAGAGGAGTCCATCCGGATGGATTCACTTTCCCTTATGTACTTAAAGCTTGCACTGAGTTATTAGATTTTAGTTTGAGTGGCCTAATTCATGGACAGATAATCAGATATGGATTTGGGTCGGATGTGTTTGTGCAGAATGGCCTTGTGGCACTGTATGCTAAATGTGGTCGTATTAATGTGGCAAAAGTGGTGTTTGATGGGTTATACCATAGAACGATCGTTTCATGGACTTCCATCATTTCTGGATATGCACAGAATGGAGAATCTATGGAAGCATTGCGAATGTTCAGTCAAATGAGAAATGCTGATGTGAAACCAGATTGGATTGCTCTGGTAAGCATTCTGAGGGCTTATACCGATGTAGATGATTTGGAGCAAGGGAGATCTCTTCATGGTTCTGTCATCAAGATGGGTCTTGAAGATGAGCCTGATTTGCTTATCTCACTTGCAGCTTTATATGCTAAATGTGGGATGGTGACGGTTGCAAGATCTTTCTTTGATCAAATGAAGACACCAAATGTGATTATGTGGAACGCAATGATATCTGGCTACGCAAAGAATGGCCATGCTGAGGAAGCGGTACATCTGTTTCGTGACATGATCTCAAGAAATATTAAACCAGATTCTGTCACTGTGAGGTCTGCAGTCTTAGCTTGTGCACATGTTGGTTCCCTCAAATTAGCACAATGGATGGATGGCTACGTGAGCAACAGTAACTTTGGAAGTTGCATTTTTGTTAACACCACCCTCATTGATATGTATGCAAAATGTGGAAGTGTAGAATCTGCTCGCATGGTATTTGATCGTAATTCTGACAAGGATGTTGTTATGTGGAGTGCCATGATTATGGGATATGGCTTGCATGGTCAAGGATGGGAAGCCATTAATCTTTACCATGCAATGAAGCAAACAAGTGTATTCCCAAATGATGTTACCTTTATTGGTCTTCTCACTGCATGCAATCATTCTGGCCTCGTAAAAGAGGGGTGGGAGCTATTCCATTCCATGAAAGACTTTGAAATTGAGCCTCGAAATGAGCATTATTCTTGTGTTGTTGATCTCTTGGGAAGAGCAGGTTATCTGGGTCAGGCTTGTGCCTTTATAATGAAAATGCCAATTGAACCTGGTGTAAGTGTATGGGGAGCACTTCTGAGTGCATGCAAGATCCATCGATGTGTAACATTGGGAGAATATGCTGCAAAGAAGCTATTCTCATTGGATCCATATAACACAGGGCATTATGTACAACTCTCTAATCTCTATGCTTCCTCCCGCTTGTGGGATCGTGTTGCACATATTCGAGTTCTAATGAAGGAAAAGGGACTGAATAAGGACCTTGGTTATAGTGTGATTGAGATAAATGGGAAGCTGCAGGCATTTCATGTAGGTGACAAGTCACACCCAATGGCTAATGAAATATTCAATGAGCTTCAGATATTAGAAAGAAGGTTGAAGGAGATGGGGTTTGTTGCACATACAGAATCTGTTTTGCATGATCTGAATTACGAAGAGAAGGAGGAGAATCTTAGTTTTCATAGTGAGAGGATAGCTGTTGCTTATGGGCTTATTAGTACTGCTCCTGGAACTACACTTAGAATAACAAAGAATCTTCGAGCATGTGTGAACTGTCACTCTGCAATAAAGCTTATATCAAAGCTTGTTGAAAGGGAAATAATTGTAAGGGATGCAAATCGGTTTCATCACTTTAAGGATGGTTTGTGTTCATGCAGAGACTATTGGTAAGAAGAATGGCTCAACCTCAAACCAGAAGCCGAGGTAAGCTGGCACTTCACGCCATATAAGTTTTGTGCTTGCTAGTTTTATCAAGTACCAACTGATTTATCAGTAGACACAACATAGACATTTTGTTATTGAGACTTAAGGGCACTTTCACTTCAGTCATTTTCAAAGAAATACGTTTGTTTCAATTTTTTATTTGAAACATTTTCTAGATTAGGACCAAAAGTGAAAACAAATAAAAAGGATATTTCCAGTGTTTCCTTTTCAAACATTTTCCAGTTCACACGCTTTGATATAAGCTTTGCCATCTGTAAATATTCTAAACTAGTCTGATTTAAACTCATTTGCAGCATCATGAAACAGAGCCTAATGATTCTTGCGTTTCCATTTTTTAAGTACTTTTCAACTAAAAGTTTTGGAAGTCTTAGAATATGATTCTACTCTTATCTAGGGTTCTATGGATGTGATATCATCTCTTCAGTGTTCGAATTTATACAATAAACATTCATTAATTGAATATCACGTGTAGTGTCTGCCATAATGAAGAAGCTTCACGTAAACTATTCTCATATCATAAAACCGGCTCTATTTCAACTTGTTCCTCCTTCATTGTTGCAAATATCAATGAAGAATGTTCATTATTTTAGATTAATCTGATGCAAAGGTACCACAAGACATGGAAACTTGTTTTATGGTATAGTTTTTTCTATGGCACGTTTATTTATATGTTTCAAATTACAGAAAAAATACAAACGGCATATTCTTTTAAACACGTCTGCATCAGAAAGTTAAACGAAGATGGCAACTTTCAAATAACCTCAGGTACTGTATATGTTCCTTTGGACCAAGTTTGGTCAGAAGCCATGTAAAAGACAGCTCAAACATATACTTTTTATTCCTAAACATGATTCTGTATAACATCAATGTAATTGTTGAAACACTTTCCTTGTGTGTACATATTTTCTAATTTAGTTTTCGGAACCTTAAATTTATATTTTGGAATATATAAACAGCGAAAAAATATATCCTGAAATTTACTTTTCTTGATGTAACGTTAACATTATAAAAACTAAACACCCGCGAACAATTTTAAATTTTGTTTTAGATCGGAAAAATTACATTCAGAAAATTATGTTCTGAAACTTATAAATACATTTCAGAAACTAATTTTTAAGAGGAATATTTTTTGACGAAAAAAATGCAGACAACTTCTTGTGAGAAAACAACCCGTGATTCTTATCTATATTGTAATTATTGGGCTTTATATATTTTAGAAGTGTACTTCCATTCTCTTCATTTATTATTCTCAGAAATCTGTATGCACCTATAAATTTCTAAGCACACCTCGTATTTATACGTAATCTTCTTTCTCATTTATTCGCTCCCACCCTCTCCCTGCACCTCTATCAAATTTTCTTCCTTTATTCTCGTTGCATTGTCGTTGGACGAGTAACTATTTACGGTATATTTTTGTTTTGGATGATTCTGTATATACTTAGGTTTTCAAATCTCTAAATATATTCTCAATCATATAAGCCAAAATGTATATATTAATTTCTAAAATTATTAATTATGATGTGTTGTACCTATCTACTGTAGCAAAATATGAGAAAAATAGAGTAGGATTTTCTTAGAAATTTATTGATACATTGTATTGTATAGTTACACTGATCATGCGGCATGTAGACTTGAGAGGGTAAAGATTAAAGGGTCAGTCTCTTAGAGGCTGTTAGACTTCTGTAGTTTAAGGAAGATCAATTGAGTGTGATGTGGCATTTTGAATAACAATAATAGCATGCTTGTCTGATGAGTTATTTTCATTATTATGTTATCATATTTTTATTTTTTTAAGTACCTGGTACACTTGGTCAATAAATACAAGATATATTTATAAGGATTGTACATTCTATATAAGTGACAAAAGATATTTCAATATGAGATAAAACCTACAATACATTGTAGTCAACTTTTTGAACATCATAAATGATAAAGATTATTTATACTAGACATCCAGAAACTATATAAGACAGACATAATTATAGTACTTAGGTTGTATTTTTAAATCTAATATTGATATTCTAAAAAAATTGATTATTAATATATTATATATTGTCATTATTTCGAAATGCTTTTTTTTTAATATTGTGCTTATTAAAAAACATTCCTATTAAATATATATTTTTATTTTAAAATTCAAAAAATCCTTTAAAATAAATTAATTATATTTCAAATTAATTCAAAAATATAAATATATTTAAAAAAATTAAAAATAATGTATTTCAGAATATATAATCCCAAATATAGAAGATATATTTTGAAATGTAGAATATAAAACATACCAGATATATTTTAAATTTTATATTCTAAAATACATATTTTATATTTTAAATTGTATATTTTAAAATACAATGTAAAAGGGCAAACAAATTTTTCAAATAATGAGGTGTAGTTGAGTTTTATTGAGGTGGAAAATGCAAATACCTTATTGGGAGTGACAAAAAAGGTTTCAAAAAATACTACTTGATGGGAATTGTGAAACCTTATTAGTATGAGACATGTAAAAAAGTCCTTCATATATAATATTTTATCATATACAATAACTATTTCAACAAATTTTTCTATAAACACTTAAAAAAATTTAAATTACTCTATATATATATATATATATATATATATATTATTAAAAATCTATCGTATAGTTTGTTTAAAAAACAATCATGTATGAAAATCTAGTTGAACTCGTTAATAGCTATTAGTCCTGTTTTTTATTTTTTTATTTTTTTTTTACTTTAAGTTAACTTTTTTTTTTCACCGAAATTAAAAAACAAAACCTTCAAAGTATTGAGACTTATTAAAAAGATTGATCACTTTTTTAAAATAGAAAAATCATATACACGAATTAAATGTCGAATTTCTGACTTTACGTTTGTAAACAAATTAATGTGATAATTTTTTATTTTGTTTTTCTAGATAGAACAATTCTCATCCAAAATTGACTTTTGAAAAATATTATTTGTCTAGATTTTTCACATTTTTATATTATGCTTACTTTATCATGTTTAGATTAATTAGTCTCTTTCATCACATAATCAACCAATCCACATCACTATCCATGACAATTATTATGTTACCATTTGCCAAATTATTTTCCTAATCTAATCTAATTAGTAACAAGTTTGGTCACCATTGGCAATTGGAAGCGGGTGACAACAACTGACTTAGCCAAAATTTTCTCCAACATTATCAGTTGTTAATAATGGTTGACAAGTTCAATTATTAGCCCTGTTAATTATCGAAATATTTTTTAAAATTCTATTTCATTTTTTTTATTTTCAAATTCCATCTGTCCATTTGGGCTTGGACATAGCTTCATAAATTTCTATTTTAATATATTTAAATAATAAAATCCAAATATTTTTTTTTTTTTTATGTTAACAGAAACTGGTGACAGTGAAGAGAGAGAGGGCCACGCAGCATACGCGGAGAGAAAGAAAGAAAGAAAAGAAAACCCAAAAACTCTTTCAAAACCAAAACCAAAAGCAGAACAACACAACACAACCAAACCCATTTGATCCTCTCTTCGATCTCGCATACCCTTTTCGTTTTTTCGACACTTCTTCACAAAGAGAAAGAGAGAGAGAGAGAAAGAGAGGATCTTTTTGAGTGAGTTTGCGTGCGTTGTTGTTGCTATGTTGTGGTCAGCGATGGCAGCACCACCTGCGAGGGCACGTGCCGATTACGATTACCTCATCAAGCTTCTTCTTATTGGCGATAGCGGTTAGTTATATCGTGCCACTCTTTCTCTCTGTGTCTCTGCAAAATTAAGAAAACAACAAAATGGGTTTATTTCAGATTTCAGATCTTAATTTTTTTTCCTATTTTTCCCCTTTTTTTTTGTGGGGTTTGAGTGTTCTGTTTCTAGAGCCAAAGGGTTGGTTGTGGGTTGTTTTTGGAGATGCTTCATTGCTGGTTTTGAATTATGATTGTGGTTTTTACTCGGATTGAAAGCTGTTGTATGGTTAAGGTTTTTTTTTTTTTTTTATTTGGGAATTTGGTTGTTAAATGTGATGTTGGCTTATGTTGTTGAGAGCTTGAAGCATCGGTTCTTTCGACACGTGATTGCTATATTTGACAATATCTAAGAAAAAGGGATGACACTTGATGATATAGGCAGTGAAGTTTTTCTAGCGTGTACTCATATTAAACGCTTATGACAGAAGAAGATTAACAGTTAAAATGAAGTAAGTTTCTCCCTAAGTTAAAAATAACTTACGATGAGTTAAAATCAGTTTTTGTAGAAGTTAAATGAGTTTTAATTAAGTGCATTAGTTGGTTTTAATTTCTGGAATAATTTAAATTGATTTTACTTTGTTATTTTCTTCTCCTACATGTGCTTATGGAGGAGTATATCTAACAGGTCCAAAGTTATCCAATGAGGTAGTCCTAAACAATGTTTAAAGATGAAACACTTGTGTACTAATTTGGTTTTGTGCCAGGAAACTCAATCACAGAGGCTATATATGGCTGTTGTTGGATTTAATTTAATGATACATAAGAAAACTAGATGACCTACATCATTGATTTAGAGGAAACTGCGTTGTTTTAGGGTGCTATGATAAACTTTGTGGAAGACTTCGGAGAAAGAAAATGATCCAATGATATATGTTTGATTTATAAATGAAAAAGATATGCTTGATGTGGCAATGGCTAGCATGCAAACTGTAGTATGGCTCACAAATGATTCTATAATAGTAGGTTTACAGTTTGCACTAAATGTGGACTTCGAGTCTATATACTACTATAACAGTCAGTGTTATGAATTATGACATGTGCTTTAATAGTCAGTGTTATGAATTATGACATGTGCTTTAATAGTCAGTGTTATGAATTATGACATGTGCTACGAACTTAAATATGCGAGCACTGGGAATGTGCTACATGTGTTAAATGTGCCTGTGAGATACTATAGTTTCCTATAATTTCCATTGTACATACTGAGTATGTTTGGCAAGCATTTTAAATTAACTTCTAGATATTTAAGTTTATCAGTAGTGTTCAGTAAACAAGGTTATTTTAGTAACTTGCAGTGCTTTGTGAGACATTCCACCCAGAATAAGGGATCAAATTCAAAATGGATACCTAATTTGATTCAAAAAACCACTTACTCTAAATTTTTTTATTGAAAATCCGCCTTTTGATAGAATCCTATGAAGTTTAGTAATCCATGTAATCACCATGGTAGCATTTATTATCCTCTGGTCATTTTTGTATATATAGATATATGTATGTGAAGCATATAAATAAACCCATAAGTAATACATAAATATAAATGTGCATGTATGTTGCCATATTGAGTTATTAAAACTAATCCATAAAATAAGTCACAGGAGATGAGGGGTAGTATTGTAAATTTCAAATATAAAAATTCTTGTAATCTGGTCGGTTGGTAGTTATTTTGGAGTGAAGGTCCATCCAGTATTTATAGTATCTCCAAAATATAAAATATATATGAACAATGCTCTCCAAATATACAGATATACGTATTGAAGTTTGTTTTTATGTATTTATTCATTTAAGTGTGTGCATATAACATCTGGTGTCTTGTTTTGCCTTTTTTATATTTCACTTGAACTTTTGTCTTCTTTTAATAGCTATCTTGTCTAACAATTGCAGGTGTGGGGAAAAGTTGTCTGCTTTTGCGTTTTTCTGATGGTTCCTTCACAACCAGCTTTATAACCACCATTGGGTTAGTATCTGCTGTTTTATCTTATTGTTGTGAAAATGCTGTAGGATCTGCTGGTTACTCGGCAGTGACAATATTGTAGTCCAAGTAATTAATAAGGCTGCCTAGAATATTTGTCCTATTTGATTATATTGTATTCCAAGTAATTAATAAGACTTCCTGGAATATTTGTCCCAATTCACTTATAATGAAATGTCTAGACTTCATGGCATGTCATACTTATCAAATATCAAACTTAAAACAGCATTCTCTCATGTCAGGGATATCAACTTAGTCTATAGCTCATTATCTGTGAACTCTCTATTTCATAGAAGCTAATATGTATATTTTTTATGGCAGCATTGACTTTAAGATAAGAACCATTGAACTTGATGGAAAACGCATTAAGTTACAAATCTGGGATACAGCTGGTCAGGAACGATTTCGAACTATTACCACAGGTATAGCTAATTGAATATGTTTGAAGTTTAAACACATTTCAGTTTTAGTTTATATATAGAAGGCATAGAAGTTTAATGGCATTTCATAACCCATAAATTTAAAGTGAACGTGGAGTTCCTTTACGCATACATAGAAGACAACGTACTTTAGTTTAATATGCTGGCTGTCTTATTGCATAATAATTTTGATCAGATGTTGCTGTCATTTAAGATCATTATGTGGATAAATGGCCTACTTTAAATGCATCCTTCATTTTTTTTTTATGAAAGAAAATTTTCTTACAATGCTACTTGATTTCGCAGCTTATTACCGTGGAGCCATGGGCATCTTGCTCGTTTATGATGTTACTGATGAGGCATCTTTCAACAGTAATATCCTTCACATTCAAATTCTTCTGATATTTTTCTGTACTTATTTATGGACCAGTATACGAATGAGAGTACAAAAACTTCTTTTCTGCTGCAGCTGACCCTTCAAAATGTGTTTCTTCTTTCTCCCCTCTTCCCCCATTCTCTTGTTCACTTGGACTGTCTTTCTCTTTATTTAGGTTGAATTATGTGGACAAATAATTTTTTTTATGGTTAAGTTTCTTTTATACATTTTTCATTCCTTTCATTTTTAATGTATCTTTGTTCTATCTGTTAAGATATTAGGAATTGGATTCGCAACATTGAACAACATGCTTCTGACAATGTAAACAAGATACTTGTGGGCAACAAGGCTGATATGGATGAAAGTAAAAGGGTATGTACCTAGGAGGCTCCTTTTCTAAATACTTTTAACAACTTGATTGGCTCTGTTCAAGCCACATTTGTTTCATGCTATAGTGCTATGGCATTGAACATTCTGTGTTTATCTATTTAAATTAATGTTGTCTATATTCCATGTATTCCAACAAAGGGTCTTTTTTCTCCTCTAGGCCGTGCCTACCTCCAAAGGTCAAGCTCTTGCTGATGAATATGGTATCAAGTTTTTTGAAACCGTGAGTTGAGCTTCTTTGCTAATCACATTATCATGTAATAAAGTGTGACTTCATTATATTTACATTGGAAGATCTCTTGCAGAGTGCAAAGACAAACATGAATGTGGAAGAGGTTTTCTTTTCAATAGCAAGAGATATTAAGCAAAGGCTTGCTGACACAGATTCCAAGACCGAGGTATTTTACATTTTTGTCTTTCATTGTAACTCAACTTTTATTTCTCTTTTGAAAAACAGATTTTGCCATCATCAAATTCTAGTTTTTTTAAACTCACCAGTGAAATATCTGTCTGGGGAGTTTGAATTCTAACTTTTGAAGAAAGTACATGGAATTGTTGTTTCTTTCTTAATCCTGAATGGTGATAATATCTTTTCTTGTGGTTCAGCCTCAGACCATCAAGATTAACCAACCAGACCAGGCTGCTAGCGGGGGTCTAGCTGCTCAAAAATCTGCTTGCTGTGGTTCATGAAAAAAATTGAATCTTTGGTTAGAGGGTGCAGATTCAATCAACAATATCCCTTATATGGGTGCTATAGTTATTTTGATGAGTTTAGAAGTGGGAGCATGTATTTGTCCTTGTATTTCCCAACTGCAAAAATTGTGTTTTGAAGTTAGTGTTCTAAAATTTCTGTTACTTAGTTGTCGGATTTGTTGTGATTAGTTCATTTACTCGACTCTCCTCTTTCATTTGTACTCTTAAAAAAATATCCTTCGATTGGATTGAGATTGATTATTAGAAAAACTTTTATCTGTTGCAAATAATATTCCAAACGGTCTTTGTAGTGATGGTTGGTTTAGTGAATGTTTGGGTCACCAGTGCAAGTCTTTCAAAACTATCTTTAGAATAAAAGATACAATGAAGTTTTCCCAAGTGTGTTTGGATAGGAAGTTAAATGAGGTAATTCGTTTTTTTAAATAATTATCACAAAATAAGTTTGGATAATTTAAATGAACTCATTAGTAATTGTAACTTTTTTTATATTATTATATATGTGTGTGTATAAATTATTTTATTTAAAAAAAAATTACAATAAGATTTTTAAATAAGATATAAATTTATCATTTCATAATTTTGGTTTGGTGAATAAGTGAAAAAAGTTGAAGTTTGTCTGTTGGTAAAATATATTATTTCAAGATTTCTATTTAGCGATATATTTTTAAGAAAAATTAGCTAAATAAAAATAAGTACAAAATAAACATAACATACTTGTTAGAATGTCAATAGATTTTATTGTTAGAATTGCTTAAATAGTATAGAGCGAGATAAATACAAATAACGATCTATGTCTGGTTTAATTCATTTCGTAAACAATTATTTATTTTTGCACACTTTCTGAAAAAAAGTTTATTTTTTAAATATATTTTTCTTTTTCATTGACTTAGCTTTAATTCGTATTATTTCATTAATACCACTATTATGTTTCTTTTTATGTTTTCTGAATTCGTAGACAAGAGGTTAAGCGGCCACTCTATATAATTTAATAAAAACACGTTTTATATTTGACAAAAGATTATAATTAAATATTTCTTTTAATGTGGGAATTAATGAATATACACTTATAGGGATAACATATTTAAATGTAATCTTAGTGTTTGAAAAAAGGTTTAAAACTTTTAAGGTGATAAAAAAAATTTAAATGTTGGCAGAGGTTTTATTATATAATGAACTCTTTAGCCGAAAAAAAAGAATCATTTAAAGAAATATATTGATTCCTAAGCATATTCCTTTCTTTCATTGGTAAATAGCTTGTCATATTTATCTGTTTGTGTCAATATTTTACTCTTGAAAAAATCATCTCTCACAATCTATCATGTAGGAAAGCAATACCCTAATTACTTTGAAAAATATATTATATATAAAAAGTTACTTTCGTTTAAATATAAGTATTACCAATAAAAAAGTTATAAATATCATTTACTAATATTTTCAAACTTCGTCTTACACTAACTTAATTCGATGAGGAGGTAAACAAAGTTTGATCAAAATTCCTTTCATCCAAAATGAAATTCGGATAATACCAAAATAATTTGATCATGATTTCATTCCATTAACCATTATATAAGGATTCTCATTATTAGATTTGACTCCAACAAACTAAAAAATCATTAAAAATCAAAACAATATAATAAGAATGCGTAGAGAAGGAAGCAAGAAAGAATAATTACAAATAAAAGTAAGAAAGGATTAATAAGGAAAAAATTGTTAAAATCAATTAAAAGATGTAAAAGAGAAAGTAAGCAAGTGGATTAAAGAAAAAAAAAATTATTAGGAGAAGAAAGAAGCTGAGAAAGTAAATAAAATAAATTGCTAAACATGGCTATCAAAATGTGTGTTAGTAAAATTAACCTGAAATTGTATAATAATTAATTAAATTGGTTTGACTTCAAAAATTATGTGTCTGATTAAATACCAATGACGGTTAGGTGATTTGAAATTGAAATATTGCTAGAATCAATTAAAATATTTTCATATGAACTATTTCTAGAATCAATTAAAATGTTATCACATCAACGTTTAAATATATATTTCTCCAGATGTTTTTCAATTTCAGCTATTTTTTTGAAAAACACAATATAAAACGAGGTGGATATTTTACGTATCAACTGGGTTTTAATGAAATATGTTTATTTTCGGAAAAGTATTTTTCCATGAATCTAAATAATTTTTATTTATGATTATTTAAAAAATAATTTTATATATAGTATTTTTTTATATAAAACTTACTTTTAAAATATTTCAACAAAATTAAGTATTTTAAAATTTTACAATAAGTTTATCTGAATAATTCTATCTCGGTTGTAATAATAATAATAATAATAATAATAATAATAATAATAATAATAATATATTTGATAAATAGGATTATAAAATAGAAGAGTATAACAAGGAGCATGAAAATTGGAAAACGGTAATAAGAGAAAAGAAAGAAAGAAAGGGACATAAGATACATTCACTCATAATATTATATAATATAATCGCAGCCACCGTTACCGAAAAAACCTAAATCTATTCATAGCGTTGAATTTTCCATTCTCCCAACAAAATAGCAAAACAAACACTCTCAATCCTCTCTCTCTTACTCGCTTCGCATCAACGCTACTAGGGCTTCTTCTCTTTCAATTGCCCTAATTTTTCTCCATTTTCCTCACTCCAATCACAACACAAGTGAACCCTTTCTCGCCCTCCACTCGATCCCATGTAAATTCTCCAGCAAACCGCATTTTTCTTTCTGGGTATTCTTATTTCCTTCTAATTTTATTAAAAAAATCATTTTTTTGTTTGACTCTTTTCTGGGTATGTGTGTATGTATGTATATGTGGTTGTCACAGATGTGTTGAGGATAGGATCGTATTGGTGATAGTGAAAGGCATCATCATCATCAAGCATGGCATGGTTTAGAGCTGGAACGAGCATAGCAAAACACGCAATCAGGAGAACCCTTTCGAAGGGTGGATCCACGTATCTTGTATCAAGGGCAAGGGTCCTTCCATCGTCTTCAACGTCCTCACATGGCAGAAGCTTCCACAGTACGGTTTTCAAATCAAAGGCACAAGCTGCACCTGTTCCACGAGCGGTTCCTCTTTCCAAGTTAACTGATAGTTTCTTAGATGGCACGAGCAGTGTGTATTTGGAGGAGCTTCAGAGGGCTTGGGAGGCTGACCCCAACAGTGTTGATGAGTCCTGGGACAATTTCTTCAGGAACTTTGTGGGGCAGGCCTCAACCTCACCTGGGATTTCTGGTCAGACAATTCAGGAGAGTATGAGGTTGTTGTTGCTGGTGAGGGCATACCAGGTTAATGGCCACATGAAGGCCAAGTTGGATCCTTTGAATCTGGAAGAAAGGGAAATCCCTGAGGATTTGGACCCTGCACTCTATGGCTTCTCCGAGGCTGATCTTGACAGGGAATTCTTTTTGGGGGTGTGGAGGATGGCTGGTTTCTTGTCCGAGAACCGCCCCGTGCAAACCCTTAGATCTATTTTGACAAGGCTTGAACAAGCCTATTGTGGAAGCATTGGATATGAGTATATGCACATTGCAGATCGTCATAAGTGTAATTGGCTCAGGGACAAGATTGAAACCCCCACCCCTACACAGTACAATAGGGAGAAGCGTGAGGCTATCTTTGATAGGCTTGCTTGGAGTTCTTTGTTTGAGAATTTCTTGGCCACCAAGTGGACATCTGCAAAGAGGTTTGGACTTGAGGGTGGAGAGACTCTTATTCCAGGAATGAAGGAAATGTTTGATAGAGCATCTGATCTTGGTGTTGAGAGCATAGTTATAGGTATGGCACATAGAGGGAGGCTGAATGTTTTGGGAAATGTGGTTAGGAAGCCGCTGAGACAGATTTTCTGTGAGTTTAGCGGTGGCCTTCAGCCTGAGGGTGAAGTTGGACTCTACACTGGAACTGGTGATGTTAAGTATCACTTGGGGACTTCATACGATAGGCCTACTCGGGGTGGCAAGAGGATTCATTTGTCTTTGGTGGCAAATCCTAGTCACTTGGAAGCTGTGAATCCAGTTGTTGTTGGGAAAACTCGTGCCAAGCAGTATTACTCAAATGATTTGGACAGAACCAAGAACATGGGTGTGTTGATTCATGGAGATGGAAGTTTTGCTGGACAGGGTGTGGTCTATGAAACTCTGCATTTAAGTGCTCTTCCAAATTACACCACTGGTGGGACTATTCACATTGTGTTTAACAACCAGGTTGCATTTACAACTGATCCAACTTCTGGGAGGTCTTCGCAGTATTGCACTGATGTTGCCAAGGCTTTGGATGCTCCCATCTTTCATGTGAATGGTGATGATGTGGAAGCTGTTGTTCATGCCTGTGAACTTGCTGCTGAGTGGCGCCAGACTTTTCACTCTGATGTGGTTGTGGACTTGGTGTGTTATCGTCGATTTGGCCACAATGAGATTGATGAACCATCATTCACTCAGCCTAAAATGTATAAGGTTCGCCCTTTTGTTTTGTTTTTCTTCTTTCTGTGTGTGTATTGCTTTTAGACAAGCTAATCAATTTGCAACTTTTTGGGGTTGATATAGGTAATCCGAAGCCATCCATCAACTCTTGAGATCTATCAGAAGAAGCTTTTGGAATCAGGGGAGCTGTCACAAGAAGAAATTGATAAGATACACAAGAAGGTCACATCAATTTTAAATGAAGAATTTTTGGCTAGCAAAGAATACATTCCAAAAAGAAGAGATTGGCTTTCAGCATATTGGCTTGGTTTCAAGTCCCCTGAACAGCTTTCACGTATCCGAAACACTGGGTACACCAAATTTATATTCTTTATGCTCTAATTTTATTTTATTTTATTTTGAACAAAAATGCTGAAGTCTGTGGCCTATCCCCATGCAGTGTGAAACCAGAGATCTTGAAAAATGTTGGGAAAGCAATCACTACCATCCCTGAAAATTTCACACCTCATAAAGCTGTGAAGAGGATTTATGAACAACGAGCTCAAATGATTGAAACTGGGGAAGATATTGACTGGGGATTTGCAGAGGCTCTTGCTTTTGCCACCTTGCTTATTGAAGGCAACCATGTTCGACTAAGTGGTCAGGATGTTGAAAGAGGAACTTTTAGTCATCGTCATGCCGTGGTTCACGATCAGAAAACAGGGGACAAGTATTGCCCCCTTGACCATGTTATAATGAACCAAGATGAAGAGATGTTCACTGTTAGCAATAGGTAATATTTCTTCTTTTTACATATAATTACTTCTACCCTACTCATTCATGAGGCTTAAGCTTCTCAATGTTAGATTAATACGTCACTGTTAATTTGGTAATGATCGTATGTTATGGCTGTTCTAGACTTTAAAATCTATCTTTCTTGTGCCTTATTGATCCGCTTTCTAAATGTGTTTCGTTGATTGATCCTAGTCACTGAATTATAGTTGTATGATATGTATTTATGGTTGCTTTATTGCTTTCATTGTTTGATTTGTAGCTTGATTTTTGTGCTCTTGTATTGAATTTTTGTTTGAACTGATTAATAAAAAAGTAATGTAGACATTGTGGGTCGCATTTCATATGTTTTATTTAGTAAATTGGAATAATAAGGTGATCAATTATGGATCCCTCAATAATGATGTACAAATGGCATTTTTTATCTTTTTAACTACAAATAATGGACAATGCCAGATCAGTTTAGCTTTGCATCACGTATGAAGAATTCCTTAAAGATTGCATTTGATGTGGAACTTATTGTAAACCATCGGCAATTTTTGTTGACTTTGTTTCTCTGCTAATATACTTAGTTTTCTAGCCTCTAATGAGCTTTTATATTCATGACTTTGTTCTTCAAGTGTTAAACACTTAATATATGCCTTCTTCTAGATGTCAAGATTGCATCTTAAAATATTATAAAAATGGTGGTGTAATCCACTTGATACAGTACAACCCTGTTAAGAGTTACAAACAGAGAAAAAAATGCTTGTTATTTATATTTAACCCATTATTTATAATTTTCAGTTTTTGGTTATTATCTAAGAATTTCTTTTAAACATTATGCAGCTCACTTTCTGAGTTTGGTGTTCTTGGGTTTGAATTGGGTTACTCAATGGAAAATCCCAATTCATTGATTATTTGGGAGGCTCAATTTGGCGATTTTGCTAATGGTGCCCATGTGATATTTGATAATTTCTTGGCTTCTGGTGAGGCTAAGTGGCTCCGTCAGACTGGCCTTGTTGTGTTGCTTCCTCATGGTTATGACGGCCAGGGCCCAGAGCATTCAAGTGCAAGATTGGAACGCTTTCTTCAGGTTCTTTTTGTGAATCTATGTTCTAATTTATTATGAGAATACTTTTTAGCTTTTGTCCCATATTCTTGAATGTGAATCTGCTTGCCAACTTTGGCTATTATTTGCCCTGCACGCGAATGTGTTGGATATTTTAGTTGATGAGATTGATAACAAACATAATGGTGGTTCTAGTGCATCCTATTATTTATATGGTGTGCTTTGAGAATGATATGTCAACTTGAAATAAGTGGCACTGTGATATAAACAGTAATGTTGTGTGTTTAAGATTCAATTGCAAGGTATTAGACTTAAGTTTCATATTGGAGGTATGGGATTCTAGTTTTGTTGACAAGTTCTTTGGGTTTCCAACTATAATGACTAACTTTTGTGGTGTGGTTCTCCCAAGGTTCTTATCAGTATGCATCTTCTTATTGTTTCATGTTGACACTATAAATACTGATTGTACATAGTTACAGTAGTATGCGAGGGATACTTCGGTTTAAGAAAGAAAATGGAAGGATAGAAAATTAAAAAAAAATTGGATAGATAGGAAGTGCGAAGAAAAATATGTATATTATTTGTTCTGAGCAAAATATGAAAGGAAATGGAGAGAAAAAAGGTAAATTTCTCACTTTTTTGGTTGCAAAAAAATGAAAAAAGAAAAATTAAATTATGCATTGAAAATATATTTTATTTAATAAAAATGATATTAATAGGAAACAAAGTGGAGACAGGTAAGTGTGGAAATAGAAAATTGGAACTCCCTACTTTCTCAGGAACCTCCTATAAACCAAACAGATTAATCAGAATCTCTCTCCTCATTTCGCCTTTATTTTAATCTCATGTACCAAGTACAGGCCAATGGTAAAAAATGTAGTTGAACCAACACTCAAACTGAAACCAGACCTCTGTGCTATAATACAGAAGGGAAAACTAAAAAAAGGACATATCTTTTTGTGAAATTTAGATTGTTGTGTAAACAAGCAATTAACATAAACAATGCTATCTTGGTTTGCCTATTTTTGAACTGCTTAAAGTCTTGTTATATGTGCTCCATCTCCCTATTTCATCTAAATATCATTGAAATAATAAATGTTCAATAATTTCATGGCAGATGGCTGATGACAACCCTCACGTTATCCCTGAGATGGATCCAACTCTTCGGAAACAGATTCAAGAGTGTAATTTGCAGATTGTGAATGTCACAACTCCTGCTAATTTTTTCCATGTTCTAAGGAGGCAGGTTGGTACAATAAATTGAATTTTTTACTATCTAACTCCATAATGTGGTTATGTATGAGTAAACGAAATGACACCTGACTTATAGGGAGAACTTTGTTGTCGTTGTATTTAATAACGATTATTTGATTTAATGGTCGCTTCATCACTGAAAGTTATGTTCTTTATTTTCTCATAATCTGCTGCTTTTTGTTCTGCAGGTACATAGAGAATTCCGCAAACCTCTCATTGTAATGTCCCCTAAGAACCTGCTTCGTAGTAAGGTTTGTAGATCAAATTTATCCGAGTTTGATGACGTCCAAGGCCACCCAGGTTTTGACAAACAGGGAACAAGATTTAAACGTCTCATAAAAGACCAAAACTACCTCTCAGATGTTGAAGAGGGTGTTAGGAGATTAGTTCTCTGCTCTGGAAAGGTATGTGGTACTTGTCGGAAACCAGTTTTTATTATGAACTCAAATGGTTTTTATGCTCTTTCATCTGGTGGATTTTATTAAAACCATATTTAAGTCCTACTTCAATTACATTGAAATGTCCGTTGTTTTTTAAATATGCTGTTTGAAGTTATAAAGTGCAACTATCTCTTGCAGGTTTACTATGAACTTGACGAACAACGAACTAAGGCTGAGTCAAAGGATGTTGCAATATGTAGGGTGGAACAGCTTTGTCCTTTCCCTTACGACCTTGTCCAACGAGAGCTTAAACGATATCCAAGTATGTATTTGTAGAAGTAGAAATCTTATATTTATTTGATTTGTGAATAAATTTTATATTGTATTTTGATTGTTATATAGATGCGGAGGTTGTTTGGTGTCAAGAAGAGCCAATGAACATGGGTGGATACACTTACATTTTGCCCCGACTTGTATCTTCAATGAAAGCTGTGAACAGAGGAGGTTATGACGATGTCAAATATGTGGGTCGCGCTCCATCTGCAGCCACGGCCACTGGTTTCCTCAAGGTTCACCAGAAGGAGCAGGCTGAGATTGCTGAGAAAGCCCTTCAACAGGAACCAATCGATTTCCCTTACTGAAGAAAAAGCCATCTTTGTTCAAGTGATAATAATGCATTTAGTTGAGGTGGAAGGACGGTGACTTCATACATTTGCTTCAGTTTTTTTGACCTTTTATGTTTTTGGTTTCTTACAAAATGTCAGCTAAGCTAAATTTCAATTGACGCATGCTGAAAGATTTTTATTTTATTGCGAAGAGGTACGCAAAGGTGGTTTGCCTTACGGCTTGTATTGAGGCTTTGATATTTATATTGTTATACTGTAATTTGGAAACTGATCTTCAATAATTTTTTGACAATGTAATTTCATTTTCCAGAGGCATGCCTTGGCACTGTAGCCTCGGGATCTTGATCAACACTTCCTCAAATAAGTTTTCCCCCTCGAATGGTTCTTGAATCAATTTGAGTTCACCTTCTATGTATCTTTGTCTTATAACCTACTCTTGGTAAAAGTGTTGTGTTTATTGTATTTTGCTAGAAAGTTGGATAACGTTGGTTTCCAATTCTACGGTTGGGGGGATCTTCAACAATTTACTAGAACAACCTTAGAAGGTTTATATGCTACATCCAAGCTTGGCTTTTGTTCTCTTACCAAAAAGTTTGTTTTATTTTTTTATGGTCAAAAATGGGCAGCTAAGTAGCTCCTCTATGTATCATTTTTGAATGGGAATTGTGATATTGCATCTACCAAGCTTTGTTGAGATTCTTCAATTTCAAAAGAAAACCTCTTGTTCAGAAAATAGAAAGGATGGAAAATCGTGGCAAAATGACCAAATAATATATAATATGGGTTAGTAAAAATCCGTTATATAAAACTGTCATTAAATTTGTGACTGATGAGATTGATAATGTGACGTCTTCTACATTTGCAAAATAGCATGATAAAAGATAGGAAAAATTTCAGGCAATTTTTGGAAATGAACGTTGATACTGTCATGACTTGTGGTTTGAGCCGTCGTTCATAATATTGATCTGGCAGAGATGATTGCTTTGTGCGAGGTAGGGGTAGTCGACGACGTTGGCTCGTGGGAGGATCGAAATACAACTTTAATACTTATATTATAAGGATTTAACATTTAATCATTAAAATAATTTTTCTTCGATATCAAGTAATAGGGTGTAAATCACTGGTACTCCAAAACTTAGACTAGTAAACCAGACCGAGGTGTTGGAGACCATGATTGTATGCTACGCAAGTGAAGATTTAGGAGTGCCACCTTAGTACTCCATAGTGTATAACACTAAACATATATTGATTTTATCGCTTAGGTTTTAGGGTTTAAATTTAGACTAATAAGTTAATGAATTGCACTCTCAAATATTTAAATAAAGTTTTCTTACTTTTAGAAACTAATGTATCAACATTTTATATTTTCGTGAACTAAAAGAATGATGGTTTATTTTTATTTAAACTTCTGGGGAATATTAGCACTTAGCATTTTACAGGAAAGACAGACGTTAAAGGTGTCAACTATGATGTACGTTAGATGCATATACCTAAAGCGAAAAATCATAAAATACTGCAAGAAAATTTTAAAACTCAATGGGAGACACAGACATACAAGTGATTGTCAAATTTCCACACGTAACAGGAATATACCCTCTCCCCTCCCATGTAATAACCTCTGTTCAACTTCATACATACTATAGATGGGATGGGTCCCACCCACAAAATTGACATGACAACCCTAACACTGGATGGAATCTCTTAAGATTCACCGAGGAACATGATTTGCAAGGAATTTAACAAAGGTGACAAGACATCAGCAAATTGTGATGGAAAGAATGACATTGAACCACGAAAAGACATCTTCATTGCCATAAACAAAACAATCAAGTTCCTACAAGAAGCATCAGCTAAAACTTCCCAATTTTAAACAGTCTTCTAAACTATCAAGCTGCCAATCACTCACTATGAACAGATTACATATCTACCACAGTTTTGCAAGATTGAACTCAAGACGGAATTATCACTTCATCCTTTCCGTAAATACGTTGAAGCTCCCGAGTAGCAGCTTGGTATGATGCTGATAAGGGGGGGAAACAGATTAGAAGTAGAAAGATTGAGGAATTTGTGTTGTATTTATATCTAAGCATATGGATAATTGAAGCAAACTCATGGTCATCCAGGTGTTCTTTACAATAACTAAGCAAACTGAACTCTTAATACCTTTCCATACTCGAAAGTTCTTTTGGTTGATGGTAGAGCCAGTCACATTTTGAATTGCATCAAAAAGCATCTCCTGGGGAGTGTTTTTCAGCTCTTGAACAACAGCATAGATAGTTTTTCCATTCTCAAAGTATATGTGATTATTGGGGTGTTTTGTCTTGGCACCAGCATGACGCTCAAACTCATATGCATTAAGAGCCTTCATGATAAAATTTAACATATGAGCACAATCACTTCGGGTATGCAGATTATCAGAATGTAAGTGATTTGAAATGCCAACCTTTGACTGCTTGCAGTCGTCACATGAACACAAATACCCAGTTCCTTTTATGATTCCTTTAAGACTTTTCTGCCAAGCATATTCTTGAAAATGTTAAAAACGTACTATAAAGTACAAAAACTCAGAAATAAAGTTAGACAAAATTAAAACAGAGTTTACCTCCCGTGACCATGAAACATATTTCACCTGAACACCATCAAAAATACCGGTTGACAGTAAACTTTTGACATTTGAAGGGAAGTTGTTCGTAGGAGCCTTCTTGGTTGTTGTCTTAGGCTCTTTGTTCTTAACAACAATATCATTTTTAGTATTGAGTTTTGGAATGCTATTTACAAGTGATTCAGTGTTTGTTTCGGTCAGATCATTCTGACTATCCAAACCTTGAGCTGAGTTCTGGTTTCCTATCAACAGATCATAGCCACTAATGATTCCACCAGAGGGATTTGCTTCAGGGTCATCATGAAAACCTCCAAATGATATGGTACTGCTCTGACCCTTATGGTGATTTTGAACCACAGGCAAAGAACTGGAATCTCCTCTGTCATATGATGGGACTGTTGATGCAATATTTGAATCCACCTTATCATATGTTGGACCCATTGATATTAAATGATCGGTACCCTTGTCATAAGGAGCAACAGTAATGAAATTCTCTCCTGATTTACCATAGGTTGGACCAATTGATATAAAGCTCTCATGCCCCTTGGAATATGAGGTGCCCAGAGATATTAAATTCCCATCTTCTTTCTCGTATGATTGACCCATTGATATGAAATTTCCATCTCCCTTGTCAAAGGGCTGACCCATAGATAAGATACTTTCATCTCCCTTGCCATAATTGTGGCCCATCAACATAAAACCCCCATCCCCTTTATTGAAGTTGTGAGCCACTGAAAGAAGATTGTCATCAGTCTTACCACTTATTGTCCCCATACCAATGGTGTTGTCATTTCTATTGTTATAAGTAGGACCCAACGAAATATTGCCATCATTCTTATTGTAGCCAGCACCTACTGAAATTGCACTATTATCTTCCCTGCTGTAGGAGTGCCCCATGGATGCAGAAGGCATGCAATTGTCAGAATCTCTAACTTGATTAACTTTAACTTTTCTGATGCCACCAAAATTGAGACATGATGACGGGTCTGCAATGGAATGAGACATTGACAATCCCACCGAAGGATCATTACCATATTGATGCTCAAAATCCTTCCTTCCCATGTTCATGCTTCCACTAACAATAGATGGCACATTCTTATCAACCAAATTCACAGTCCTAGCAAGATCAGATCCAAAAAGGCGGTCAGAAAATTGACCTGTGACAGAGTGAAATCCTGAATTGGTATCCCATTGGGAAACATTCACATGTGAAACTCCTGAAATTGGCCTACCACTAACATCTTCAACTGCTTGTTTCTTGTTGCTGAATACTTCAGGTTCACCTGTATCCATAAACCACTGATGACTACGCTTGGGTTCAATTCTGGAAGAATTTTCATATCCCACATTTTCTTCTGCCATGCAGCCAGCATCCCGTGGCATCCAAAAGCTTTTATGCTGGTAGGACTGCAGAAGTTCACAGCTTAGCATGTTTATCTTATTTGACAGAAATTGCAATATTGAAAAAAAAAAAAAATACTGACTGTTGAAGAAAGAAAGACAAAGATCATGGCAGAAATTTCTATTTAATTTTTAATATAGCATCTATGGTATCCCTAAAACAAATTCAGGATCAAGATCATTCAAACAGAACACCAGATTGATTATCACAAACATTATACATTTTCAATATAGGAATTTTCTAAATACTAAGAAAATATAAAAAGTTAAATTTCAAACACGCGACAACCTTAAATTCAGAAAATTTAATATGTAACTAGTCTTAATGCAAGATATTTAGTCAGAAACACATTTGCTAAAAGCCTAAATATCACAGATCTTCCAGCTGAGAAACCATATTATCATATCATGGATGCAGAAAATACTTTTCTGTTCAGGACCTCTACAAACTTTCATTCATATCCTTTCAACATAATTTTGAGCATTGCATCTTATGGACATGAGCTGCTACTTTTCCTTTGCTTATTCATTAATGAAAAATGTGTTAAAAGAGAAGATGTAAGATCCACCACTAAATAGGAATGCGTCTGGCCCAATGGAGTGGGAGGTACAAGTGTACAAGTAAGAATCAAATTTTGTATAATCCAAGGCAGTTGGAGGAAAGAGAACTTGTTATGGGGAGGCAGCAGCAGAATACACATATACGATTTAGTGGAGAGTGGCCAATGGAGGCATTTGGTTTTGTATAGCTGAGGATTACAGATAAGGCTTGGGGTCTCTCAACAAGAAGCAACAGTCCTCAGGAGGACAGACCCTGTGGTTCTCAGTCCCTATGTAATTGCGTATAATCATTTTTCTGTGATGATATCGACAATCCCTGAGTTTGCTTCAATTTATATTTTATCATCAGGTTGTCTGACCATCACGATGCACTGAGGAGTCTCAAGCAGAAGCACTGGAAAAAAGGACGGGTGAGATATGCAGCAAGCTGGGGCAGGCTCACTCCACAATATGAAAAATATAATCCATACAGAATACTTGTCAAGGAAAATCTTTACGTGAACCAAATTGAGGCATCCCCTCTAAAGACAACAAAATAAAAACTTAATATAGCCACCTATTGTTACTGAAATATGCTTCTCTGCTATCGTTATAAGCATATTCAAATGAAAAAAACCTGAAATTATAACAATGAATATATAAAGTATATTGGCATGAAACGCATCTAACAAGTAAACTGATTGATAGAAACCATAGAAGCCAATAATCGAAACTAATATACACAGACAATTTTACTGATTCAATCATTTATTACTGATATGATGACTTCATTCCTTATATGACCACAAATATCAGAAGAGTGGTCAGTAATTTATTAACCAAGGAATCTAATCATACAAATCAAACCACATTTCCATGTCATGTAAAATAACGAAGTTAATTATCCTAAACATGCTTAAATTGATCATTTTTTCCCAAAGTCTCTTATGTATAAACTGAATAGCCCATCCACAAAATATTTTTCCATTTAATAATTGAAATGCCCAAGCTACAATCTTTCCATTTAATTCATTGTCACAAAATTTAGCCAAAAATATGAACTGCTCACTGGTAATAACAAGCATTTTTTCTTTCAGGAAAAAAAAAATTGAGAGATAGGAGTGAAATAACCACCAGGTGAGATAAGGTATCCATCTAAACTGAAAAATAAAAGCCAAAAGCACCAAGTGGCTAAGACATGCAGCAAAGCCACCCAGCAACAAGAATAATAAATAACCCATATGTACCAACATATTCACTTTCTTGTTAGAGCCTCTATTGATGTTATCTCATGAACAAATCACCACAAACATATTTCAATCATCTTTCAATTGGTGGTATTACAACTATCCCCTGAAAACACTTTATCCTAATCTTACATTTTCTGTATGTTTACTTATATATATCATTGTTCTAGTCATTAATTTTTGGCACGTGTTGAAACTATCCACTACCCAAAATTCACTAACAAAGTTTGAAGAGAGGTGTGGTTCATTTTCATATAGCAGCCGAATGAGCCCACAATTACAGCCAAAATAGTGGTTGTACCAGTGCTGTAGTGAGGCTCTCCAAAAATCCACTTTTGCCCTAAAAACGATGTCGATTTGGGAGGCAAAGCTGAAATTTCATCACCCTTTTCAGAATTTAAAAATTCTCTAATTGGATGTAGTTTTCTGTACCTCTACTTTGAACCATCAACCTCTTCTATTCTTTTTTTTGTGTGCAACACCCATTTTCATTTTTATTTAATATCGAAGACGTCCCGTATTCGAAATATGAATGTCTTTTGAATTGTTTGTTTCCTTAACATTTATTGTTATGTTCTGCGTAAAATCTACTACCTTTTATGGTTAATTGCAAATTTGTCAGTGTTATCAATTTTAATTAAGATTAGTGGAATATTTTAAGTAATTAGTATCGGTTAGGGTTGGTTAGGTTCATACCAAATTTGTTAAGAACTTTAACCGAAACAACCTGATGTTGTTCGCATTTGTTGAAATCGAGTACCCAGGTCAAATAATAGAAAATAAGAATCCTCAGGGAAGGAAGGGAGAGGACATAACGTAAGAGAGGAGGAGCAAAAGGATTCTGGAGTTGGTATCCATGGCATTCAAGAGAGAGAGGTCAGATTTGGTTTTACCCTTTTAGTTGAATAGGACTTTGCATTAAAGGGAGCAGGAATTGGATAGAGACTTTAAGATGGTGGTAAGCAGATGCTACGACAGTAGAGAAGGGAATTGACAGCTGATTTATAATAGTATATCATGTTTGGTTTGGATCGGTTATTTCAGAATTTAAATTCTTCAACCCAAGAAGCAAACCAAACCAATTCCTTGCAATTTGTTTGGTTTGGGTTGATTGGGTTCAAGGGTTGATTCAGAATGGTGGTCACCACTTAGAGTGACACCTTGCATTATAAAACACTAGATAGAAACATTATCAAAATGACATTTGGAATTCATCAAACAGATTGCACAAAATGTTGACATTTTACATTCATGAGTTAATACGGTAACTGAATGTTAGAGTGTATGGATACATTCCAAATTCTGGTGCCTCCCTGGGAAATAGGTAAAAAAGCACAATTGTTCGGCAACAACAAAGTGTTGCTTTGCTTTCACCATGAAATTGATGAAATTGACTTCCCTGAGCTCACCAGATAAGCTATAATAAGAGGCTCAAGTTCTTTATTCTGATAACCAATCAATGTCAACAATTGTATGAATCATTAAAACTCAGTTTCATAGAAGTATTTTATAAGATCCCCACTGCTAAATCAAGCCCCCTTAACGATTTGAGTAAACCAATAAATCAACAAGTGCATGAATACATAAATTTCAACATTTAGAAAAAAAAAAAAAAAAAAAAAAAAAATAAAAAAAAAAAAAAAATTAAAAATAAAAAAAAAAAAAAAAAAAAAAGACACAGCAAGAGTAATATACAAACAATCATGCAAAATCAGACAACCACATATCAGAAATGGAATTTACATGCAAACAGTCTATTAGAGTCTTGAACCTACCATTTCTCTCCTTGATGTTTCAAAACAAGTAAACCTGACTCAACAATTGGCTGTGTCACCACCCAGTGAGTAATGCAAATCACCACATCCAACACACCGACTCACCATAAAACGCTGTGAATTCGATCAACTGCATGACACAAATCAAAAGAAGATCAACTTTAGGATACCATCAATCAAAATCTCCGATGTTGATCCAACTAATACATGTAAAATAAAATATAATAGCAAAAATAAAAAACCTAGAATGAGAAAACGAAATGAATTGAATCAGCGATCGCTATGGCTTACGGAAGAGGTTTGAAAAACGGAGACAGAACCATCTCCATACTAAGCTTATTTTCCGGCGGTGGCGCTCCTCCGTTGAGAGCTACTCTTCGTTTCACTTCGAAACAAAGTGTTTGGGATTTACGAATAATGAGGTTTAGAGTATGTGAGAGAGGTGGATGGGAGATACAATGCGGCAATATGTAGGGTTGCCAAATTTATCATGCTATATCTACCCTCCACGTGTACACCCTGTGATGTTTGATCTTCAGATTATCTGAATTGTGCTAAGCTTCTCAAAGGCATGAATACTGTGCAGCGGGTGCAGAGATAAATGATCAGGTAGTATCTGGTTGTGCCACATGGAGCTTGTTTATAGGGTGGATAATTCTCGTGGTAGTGATGTGGCATTGTGTGATTTACACGTCTGAAGGAACACATGCACCCGTGAAGTTTAGTGTGAGTCACTGAAGTTGAAGTGTGGCTCAATATTTTAGGGTTAGCAATTGGTTGATAATATACAAATCTTTCAGGTAAGTCAGATTTTATCTTAATATTTTTATTATAAATTATTATAAAAAATAATAATTGCTATATATTGCAGCTAAATATAAAATGTTTTCTCTTGCATGATGTTAGATATTTTATATGAGTTTATTAGTGTTTATCTAACCTTTCTTCTCAAGTTTTTAGATATTATAATTTTTCACAAGACTTTATCTTTTTTACTATTGACATGATTTTCATTTTCATTAATACTGGTAAGAAAAAAGATTACAATCGTTGTCATCTAATAAAATAAAATAAAGAAAAAACCAATATTTGGTTTCCTTCCAAATTTGGTAGATGTTGTAGCTTTTGCAAACAGAAGCATGAAAATAATAAACTTAGTAACACATTTCAGATCCAAAGTTTGAGTCATGATTATCATTGGTAATCTTGTCAAAGAAAATAAGGAAATAATAGTTTAGTATTCCTTAAAAAACTCCATTAATAACTATTTTAAATTAAAAATAAAATAAATATAAATATAATATTATTATTTTAAGTTATTAAGTTAGTGTTTTTTTATTTCGTCTCAAAATATCATAACTAAAAACAAATAAGGAAGGACGACCATATTGAGGATGGTATAAGAGGTGAATTTATTTTAATTTTGAACTTGTTTCTAAGATTATGGTGGACAGCTAAAAACTAACATTATATTCATTAATGGCAAAAAAAACAAAAGATTAAAACATAATGGTTTGTGGTAATTGTTGGCCATTTATATTTTTAAAAAGTCAACTCTACTAATGATGGAAAAGCATTTAAAATCACTTCAAAAAAAGAAATGATAGAACTATTTTTTAAACTGAAAAAAATTAAATCAAAGAGAAAGAATGATTAAGAAAATTATTTTACAACTATTTTTTTCAGCACTAATTAAAAATTCACAATATAGTAGTATAAACTAAGTAAAATGCCAAGCAAAAAAAATTACTGTTGATTTAAATAACAAAATTTACTCAGTAATAACATTTCTATTATGTTTGGTTGAGAAATTTCTGAAAAGTTAGTTCATTTTTATGAGAGATTTGAAATATTGTATGACAAGACGTATTATTTGGACAAATAATTAAAAAAATTAATATTAGAGTAATTTATTACTTAAAAGTTATTTATATATATAATTTAAATATTATATTTGAGAATTGAAATTGTAATACTTATCTAGTATTTAGTTGTTTAAAACTAATGGAATTATAGCTGTCTGATTGGTCTTGAGATGAGTTGTTTACAGTAATTAACTGCAATTGAGCAACTATTGATGATGAATTGGGATCTTAAAGGAGGTGGTGAGTGCTTCATAGAACAATCTAATCCAATTCCTTGATTTGTTCATTAACATGGACTTGGCCCAAACACGCTTTCTATCATGTACAAAAACATCATCAAACCCCACAAATCATCACAATTTGTTAGAACACTATTGATTTGACAAAAGAAGGTGTGAGGTTGAAAATGAAAGATTAGAAAAGTATTGGAGAACCTCTAGAAATTTGACAGAAAGGAGGTAGAATAGTTGAACAGATGAAAGTGTGGGTGGCAGAGAATAAGTGTAGATTGGGGAAATGAATATAGTTGGAAGTTGGAAGATTAAGAAAAAATTGTGATCCAAATCCAAAGAACCTAATGGATTAGATGCATGAGGCCCATTGACTTATACGGTCCAGATCATAGGTAGATCTTAGGTCGGTCAATTAACAGTGTTAATATCAAATGGGAAACACCCCTAATGCCAACAATTTTTCCACCTTGTCCTCTTACCAACAATCTCAAGCTGGAACTAGTTTTCATTTATATATGATTTGATGCTAGAAATACAAACATTAATCATAAATTTAATAAAATTATATATTAAACTTTGTATAATATAATTATAAGTAACTTCATCATATTGTCTTGTGTTCTTTATTACAGTATGGTACAATTAATTTATATTTGTTATTTTTTCTGTTTTTCTAAGTTTTTTACAATAATTTTTTTATGGCTATTTCTTCGTACTTTCTATACCTGGTCCAATGGTAAAAGAAGAGGTAATCAGTGTATTGAAAGGAAATTAGACAGAGGCTTTTGTAATTTTTCTTGCTTAGATAATATTGGTCCTCTTGCAGATATAAAATTCTTCCTGGAAATTACTCTGATCATCACCCCTTTTGATTGTTTTTTCTAAGTCCAGTCTCTTCTTTCAGGTTTTTATAAAATGTGGTTTCAATACCCTAGCTGAAAGGATTTTATGAAGCTTTCTTGGTTTGAAAAAGTTGTTGCCTGCCCCATGCTGCTGTTACAGAAAAAGTTGCAACTTTTAAAATATGCTCTTAAGGATTGAAATAAAAAAATGTCTTCTTTCTTTGATAATGTGCATCCTATGGTTTACAGTTTAGGACTTATTCAGTTAAATTTTATTCAATTGCAATTGGGAACTGCTTCTTTATCTGGTAAAGATATTCTTATCCATAAAGAAAAGCTACTTATGGATGAGCTTAATTTTGCTTTAAACTCTCAACATCTTTCTTTAGAAAGAGAAGACTAAAATGAGCTAAAGGAGAAATAATTTTAGTGGGATAGATATACTTGTGGAGGATCAACTTATCAGATTTGAAATAAATTGAGGATCATATCCTTTACTTTTTTTCTAATCTTTATTTTGAAACTGATAATAATTCTGGCTATAACTTTTTTATATTCTCAATATGATTAATGATTCTATGTTGATTTAATGTCCTGATAATGAAGAAGTTATGCAGACTATTTCTGATTTAAATGATAACAGTACTTTTAAGTTTCGATGGGTTTGGTGGTGAGAGGGCATTTGTAGGACTGTGAAGCAATTTTCTTTTATAGGATTGGGTTCTCCTAGAGATGAATCCTAGAGATGAATTCCAATGTTGTTACTCTCATTCACAAATTGACTATTAAAAACTTTAGGTTTATTGTTGTTCCCAATTTTAGATTCAAAACTATTTCTAAAAATTTGAATGATAAACTTTCTATGATCACATTCTCCTAATAGAAATGAGTTCATTAAATTAAAGAAAGAGATATAAACAATTATGTTTGCATTACTTCAAAAGTATTTTTTTATATAGGTCTTGCAATAGTGTAGTTTTTACCAAATCTCAATTACTTAGGTACAACAAATCTTAAATAAGTTATTCTTTCTATTTAAAGTTGATAAAACTTTGTTGGATATTTCTGGTGTAATAAAGGGGTTAGATAAGAGATTCTTTATCTCCTTTATTATTTTGTCTTGTTAAAGAGGTTTTGAGTAAAGACATCTCTCACCTTATTAATGATTATAAAATATTTTTCTATAGACCTAAAAGTTTTAACTTTCCTTCACATATTTTATGTTAATGATATTTTAGTGTTGGTAATAAAAAGTCTTTCACCCTTTAATTATCTTAGTATTCTTATATATTTTAGTGTTTTTAGAATTCTTTATCTTCAACCTCTTCTTTGTCTTATAGTTTTTAAATTTATAAATGACCTATAAATTTTCTTAAGAATGATGAAAGATTGGGTTAGGAATTTTATCTGGACTAGAAATATTAATAAGCAAGATCTTGTCACATTTAATTAGTCTTGGATTTGTTGTTCTAAGTCAGGAGGAGGGTTGTAGTTTCCTAGTTTTAGTTTTCAGGTTGAGAATGAAGCTTATTTTCTTAAACTTGCCTGAGAGCTCACTTACAATTATATATCTTGGACTGTTTTGATGAAGGTTAGGTTCCTTAAATCTAAATATCAATAAATTCTTATATTTAACCATTCTTTTATTTGGTCACTAATTAAGAAATCTTATGACATGGTTCTACAAAACGCTTTTTGGACTATTGATAAAGGTAATAATATTAATTTTTAAAATGATTTATAGTGTTTCTCTAAATGTATTTCTTTGATTACAAGGTTTCCTTATTAGGCAGAGTTAATATTTCTGCTAAAGTTTATCATGCTTGGAATGGTAACACTTGGACTTTGCCTCCTTCTCTAAATAATATTCTTGAACTTCATAATTTAAATAATTTTCCACTTCTACTTCATTGGATATTCCTCATTTGGAAGTTGGAGGATTTTGAGGTGCTTAATCAGAAGGTGACTAGGCGCTTATTCTCCCTGTTAGTGCTTGTGATTGAGGTGATTTGGTTTGATTTTCAACCATTGCCCCGTCTATGTCTCTTGTTCTTTGAAAGGTTTTGCGCAATAAACTTCTTACAAACAACCATGTTCAGAAGAGGGTGTTCATTTATGATCCATATGCTTCTTATATAATTTGTATGAGGAATATATTTTATATTTGATTTTTAAATATCCATGTGCTATATGCATTTGGGATTAGCTTCAACCAATTTTCAAATACTTTATGCTTTTCTCATATGCTCTTAATTCCTTTCTTTAAGTGTTTAGGGAGTCCTTTGGTTAAGCATATTAAGTTTGCTATTGTTTTCTTCTCTTTGTGGATGATTTGGTGGATGAGGAATCATGTTAGGTTTCAAAAAGCTATCAACATTGACTCAACCATTCATATTATCAAAAAATTCATTAGGATTTCAGGTAATGATTCTAACAATTCCATGTATAATAATACAATTGACTTTTTTATTTTGAAATTCTTTAGCATCAACACTAGGCCTGAGAATTTTTTCTCCATTATACAAGTTATTAGAGGTTTTCTTATATGGTATAGATTAAAGTCAATATCAATACTACTGCTACAGGCTATCTTGGAATAGATGCTTGTGTGATATCTCTAGAGGTGAATATATTGAAAACTTCTTATTGTTCTTGAGGATTCATAATTCTCTATTTACTCATTTTGATTTAGCATTCACGTGTTGTTAATTTAGAATGTTTTGGTTCGAATATGATTATGTTTTTTTCTCTCCTCTAATGGTTCATTAAGCTATTCGTGATAGATGGAGAAATTGTTTAAAAATGTGTAATGCTATGAATTTTAGAGTTTCTTATATCTATAAGGAAGGCATGATACATATCTCTTAGTTAACTTGAGAATTGAGAATAAACTTGATTTTATTTGACCTTCTAGAATACTTTTTATTATTAGTTTTAATTTTTTTTCATAATAAATTTTAACTTTCTATATGCCGAAGATTGTTTAATTAGAGAGTTAATTTTATTTTTCTCTTAAGTTCGGTTTATCTCTTATGGTATAGTATCTTGTTTTCTTCTTTTATTATATTTGTTCATATGATGAGACATAAATGATAAATTTTAGAATATTAATAATAGTAATATTAAACATAAATTCTTTATTAAAAAATTAAGATATATATTAAACTACGAACACAACTATTGACACTTTCAACCGTGAAATTTCACTTAAAATAAATTATTAATCGAAGACAATATAGATTTCATACTAATATATTATTTTGGCTTCCGTACAAATGATTTTATTTGCATTGTTTAATATGAAATTTATATGGTATATATGTTCAACGTGGAGCACGATTTCTAGATGTTTGGAATTCAGCGTTAACGCGCACTGTTCCTTCCTACTCTGGTCTGCTGCTGCTTCCTTTTTCATACCTTTCCCAACACTTGGCCTTAGAATTTTCCACCACAGTTTGAACACACAGAGTTTTAATAACAGTAGTGCCGCCTCACAATTTCCTTCCGTCTCGTTTGGCTCAGCAAATCCGTCACGCTTACGTCCCCGCACCAAACTCCTTTCACACCAAACAGCTCCTAAGTAAGTAACCCTTCTTACTTCAGCACATCCCAATTAATTGCTTTAATTGCTGCACCAGTCACACTTTCTTATTTCACAAGCTACCAAAGTCACAACACCAGCGTCTGTGCACGTTATTCATGTCACATTCTCACACCAATTCGTGTGTACATACGTAACTAATCAAATGTTCAAGATATATTAAAATAACAAACAAAGGTTGTCTATGTACAAGTATATGCTATATTTGTATTACTTAAAGTTATGTTCAGATCTTAACCAATGGTGTCCAAAAACACAGTCTTTATTCAGCCAAAAATATTAATTATATATTTCAGAAAAAGTCAACTATTGTTAGAGTAGTGTTCAACACTCTCAAGCTACCAAACCTAGAACAACCCTTTATAAATACCAAGCCCTACTAGTCTCCAAGAGTTCCATTCCAATACCCTTTTGCCCTTTTCATACATTCGTTCAAACCAAGGCACCCCATATTCCAAAGTTTTTGTCTTTTTTGTTTATCTGTGATGAAGAGAGAGAGGGAGGTTGATAGTTTAAGCATGGCGAATTGTTTGATGTTGCTTTCTCGTGGAGGTGAATTTGAGGCCACATATTCAAGCTCTTCTATGAGCAACCGTGTGTTTGAGTGCAAGACATGTAACAGGCAATTCCCTTCGTTTCAAGCACTTGGAGGCCATAGGGCTAGTCACAAGAAACCTAGGTTGATGGCAGGAGATAATACTGAAGGCCAATTGCTGCATGATTCACCTCCAAAGCCCAAGACTCATGAGTGTTCCATTTGTGGATTGGAGTTTGCTATAGGCCAAGCCTTGGGAGGCCACATGAGGAGACACAGAGCTGCAAATTTGAATGGAAGCCTGCACAATTCCACCACTGTCAGCAGCAGTAGTGGTGGTAGCAGTATTGATTCTTCAACGAAGAACAAAGTTGGTGGCAACAAAAGAGTTTTGGTTTTGGATTTGAATTTGACACCCTTTGAGAATGATTTGGAGATTTTGAAGATAGGAAAACCAGCTACTTTGGTTGATTATTTGCATTAGTTGATTGTTGAGTATTGTTAATTATACTTAGGAGGTGTAGTCTGTGTATCATAGATAGATGAATGTTTTGTTTTTTAATCTATGATCTATTATATACTTGTTTATCATACTGTATGAAAAATTGTTCATTTGTTGAGCACAATAAGAACCTGGTGATATTCCATGACAGAGAAAAAAAAAAAAAATTGCAGTAGAAACCAATAGCTTCAGCTTCTGCTAATTTGTTTGAATATTTCGAGACATTGACTACTAGCTGCATAATTCTTTATACTCATAAATAGGGTTAATTAACTAGTAAACCAATGGTTATAGTTTGTCCTTTTTGGTTTTAGTTTGTGAATATCATTTCGATTGTTATGAGTCATTTTGATGATGTTCCTTTTTCAGGTATAGTAAAATTTAAAGAAGTGTATAAAGTGTTTTTTAGAAAATATTTCAATAGTAAACTATACCATTTTTGTTCTTCAATTAGTATTGATATTTTATCTATTAAATCATGATTTTTATCTCGAATTTAAAAATCATAATTATTGGAAAATTAAAACTAATGATAGAATAATTTATAAAAAAAAATATCGTTAAAATTTGACGACTACTCCATACAAACGAGGGAATACAATTTTCTATCGCTAAAATTTTGGCAATCATATGCTTAACAAGATAAAATGTTATTTGTAATTAAAGAATTATGTTGTAATTATATTTTTTTTATACGTTTCCTCCTTAAAATAAAACTAATTCTAAATCCTAAGTATTAAAATTGCAAGCGAAACATAAATCTAATTTAAAAGATATGATAAATGATCTAAACAGGTATCATTTATTTC
>Ga0209489_101090_pt1 | contig 55222 bp, 23 predicted proteins | sample SiratrowhiteBW_FD_187527 | JGI IMG/M metagenome (GOLD analysis project Ga0209489, IMG submission 187527) | Root nodule microbial communities of legume samples collected from California, USA - Siratro white BW (SPAdes) (version 2) | ecosystem: Host-associated > Plants > Roots > Nodule | place... | reverse complement strand
ATATATATATATATATATATATATATATATATATATATATATATATATATATATATACATAAAAAATATAGGATGCCAAGGTTAGAGAAAAAGGGATGAAACAAAAACAGCCACTGGATATCCAGTGACTTTTAACATACCATCTTCTTCTTAGCACGTTCCAGAATGTCTTCCTCAACACTTTTACTTGTCACAAATCTATATATGTTAACAACTTCTTGTTGCCCAATTCTATGAGCTCTACTCATTGCCTAAAAAACGTAAGTAACAATAAGTACCAAATATTTTGTTGATTAATAAATTAAATCAGCTAAATACCTGCAGGTCATTTTGAGGATTCCAATCAGAATCAAATATTATAACAGTGTCTGCTGTGGCAAGGTTAATACCCAAACCTCCTGCCCGTGTTGAAAGAAGGAAGCAAAAATCATCACTACCAGGTGCATTGAAATGATCCATTGCCTGCTGTCTAAGCTCGGCTTTTGTACTGCCATCAAGCCTCTGAAATTGAAATCCTCGAAGTGACATATATTCTCCCAGTATATCCAACATCCTAACCATCTGCAATACAACTCTGTAAAGTTAGTATATCATAAACTAATCCTTAAAGCATATTACATTGTATCAAAAAAACAAAGCAGACTAAGACGCTTACACAAGCAACATCAATAGTTAGAAGCTATTTATGATCTTAACATCCACCTGTTTATGAACTTTGTACAAGAAGCACAGTCCTAAATCAATAGTGGAAGATTTAAGACTCCAAAGAGATCAGCAATCATCTTTGTTAACCAGAAATTAGTAAAAGATCAATCAGTATTTTCATGAGCATTAAGTTTATCCTAATCAATTAGACGAATTTTTGGTTTCAGTTCATAGATTCTTAAAGGGAGGTCTTAAAAGGGAAAATATTGGTCAAAATGTTTTTCCTGTTTTCTTTAACTATACTACTTTTCAATCTTCACTTCAAAGAATCCACACTTTATTAAACAAAAAGAAAGTACCTAACACGTGTTCAAGCCAAGCCTAACCATATTTAATAAGCATCTGGTGACTGGAAAGAATCATATAATGTATTACTACTTTTTAACAAGTTGGGGGGTTGGGGTTGTTGAAAATTGAAATATGTCCATGCTAACAATACCAGCTAAATGAGCACACCAAAAACTGAGTTTAACATGATCTAGTCTACTAAAATTCATAAATTTAAGTGAATGATGTTTAAAACAACTAAAGAACATATTACGTTTAAGTGAATAATATTTAAACCAACCCAAAAGTAAACTTCAATTTTTAAAGGCTATAGGTAACCCTAAATAGAAACATGTACAAGGGACGAGTCAAAAGTATGATAAAATATTATAAAATATTGTTGAAATATTGTTGATAAAATATTGTTGAGCTAAAAGCCTCCAATTATACTAAGAAGCATATCCAGTAAGTCAGTTTTAATTTTCAACCACAAACCTGAGAGAAAATCAAAACACGATGCTTGGTTTCATGCAATCTGACAAGCAGCTTATCAAGTATGACAAGCTTGCCGCTGCTGAAAACAATTCTCTCTAGTTTACTGTTATCACTACTCCCTGAGTCCCCACCATAGCCATGATCAGCACTTTCGAACAAGAACGGATGGTTGCAGCACTTCTTTAATTCCACCACAATATTTAGAAGAGAAACCTGAAATTTAGCACAAAAAGATTAGTGATCATATTTTAAAAGAAAACTGAAAAGGATATAGAAATATACATTATGAAATCAAACTTCTCAAAATTGTCAGTCCAGTCGATATTAAACAGATGCAACATTTCCTATTAATATAATCTCCCTCTAATTTAATATCACACCAAAATCCAAAAGAAATGTAACTCAGCTTCATGACATGCACATAAATTTACGTTATATTGTTTTTTTCCCTTAAATAAAAAACAATTAAATCTTAAATACCAACAACAAACCACACTATCCCTAGCTTACTCTAGACAAACAACGAAGTTTGAATGGTTCGAAGAAACCATGTATCATAGCCAAGTATTGGCATTTCTTATTTAAATAATCATGATGAAGAAAGCTTACAATCATGTATTTATGAAAAATGATAGTTAGCAACGCAGAATAGAAACTTAACCTGATTCCCACGAACTCCTTTGTTCAAATTGTGAAAATTACGTTCCAAAATCCACTTATAATACCTACATGATGGAATACATCAACAGGAATTAAGAAAGTGAACTTACAAGAACAGCATTTTTTCAAAAGAAACATATTTCAGAACCTAAAATTGCACTTACTGTTTCTGAAGAGGAGACATTTCAACCCGAAGTATACGCTCAATTTTAGGGGGTAATGATTTCTCCACATCTTTGATAACTCTTCGAAGTATGTGAGGTCTCAATTCTGTATGAAGATTTGCAAGCTAACAAAAAATAATTTATGCATTTCAACTAACAGTCTGGAAAAAAGGAAAACCAATTAGCAGAGTAAAATGTAGAGTATTAATGACAACTTATACCTCATTTTCATTGAAAGAACTCAGATTCTTATAATTTTGAACAAATTCATCCTTGCTCCTGAACTTGTCAGGGTCAAGGAAATGAAGCAAGGCCCTACAAAACAGGGGAAGGATGGGTTAGGGGAATTGTCAAACAAACCAGGAAAATCAAAGCAAACAAAATAACAGACAACACACAAATAACCTAAATAGAAGTCAATTTAGTAGACGTGCGATGCAGACCTCAACCAATTCTATCAGCATGTGATAAGGAACAATCAAGCAGGGGAGACTCCCAAAAGAAATACGTATTTGTGAGAATGCATATACATACTAATTATGCGTTAATGACAGACAAAAAACAAGACAAGAAGCACCATTAAGACAGGAGGAATGTCATGTTGTAAACTGTTCTTTAAATGGTTAACGTAAACTATATACATATCATTTATGTGGTCATGCATCAAGCAGTTAAGTATATCCTTACAAGAATTTCATGGGCACCTTCACCAATAGATAAGAAGAATCTTCTACGATAAAATTTATTAATACTTGTCCACCCAATAATATTATGAAATCCAACATATCCACAAAAAGATATAAGTTTACTTTTTGACAAGTCAAATATGAAAGGAAAACGTTAACGATACCATAGTTCTTCCACACTGTTCTGTAGAGGAGTACCAGTGATAAGCAACTTGTTCTTGGTGCTAAATTCCTAAAAGATTAGCACAAAAACAAACCATTAAAATTAAAACTTTATCATAAATAATTGCACAAAAAATAAATTACAAGAAATGTTACATACTGAAAGTGTCGTATACAACTGCGCCTCGCTATTTTTTAGTCTATGAGCCTCATCCACCATCAGGTAACTCCATTTGATCTTGGACAGAACAGCCTTATCCTTCAAAACTACTTCATATGTCGTCAAAAGTGCATTGAATTTTATTGGCTTCCCTGGTCTTTTTTCATTATAAAATTCATACTGTTGACAAACCTGTCACAAAATGTAAAACGGGAAAATCATATGTAAAATAAATAAATAAAATTAAAAGCTTGCAGTCAGTCAGGTAGTTTACCATACAGAACTGTTCAAGTTTAGGTTTTAAAACAGGTAATTTAAATTGAAAGAAAACTATCAAAACCACATCCACTAAGTACTCAGCTAAGCTAGAAATAACTGAGCAAAACAACGCCAAGTAATCATCCATAATAAAGCAAAAAAAAAAAATGATTAAATGCTAAGATGAAAAAATTGAATAATGGAAGACTTGACAAAATTCATAAATCATAAGTAAGGTTGTACCCTGTCTTTTAAAGCTAAATCAGTTTGGAATGATTCAGCTTCGAACTTGAAAAAGGTGCTAAAAGGTGGATGCATAGTGTCTGACAACTAAATTCCAAACTAGTATTACACACCCTCTACCATTATAAAATCATTACAGAAAAACAAGCAAATAACAAAGAACAAATAAAATTCAGTTAAAGCTTTCCACAGTACAAACCCAAGCTAAACTAACCCCCTCCCCAACATGCTTTACTAATTCACGTATTCACCTAATTTTATTGTAAAATACATGTTCTTGAACAATAGTGAAAAAGCATGCTACCACCAGCACAAAAAAACCATAGAGATGTTGGACATACAGGTTGAATTAACATCTTAAGTATTGATGCAGTAACTAATTCGGAACTACATCCTTCATTTATATCACTCAGCATACATATCTGCAATCTAGTAAGACAAGCTGCTGAAAATGTACTAAATATCAGACAGATTTTATAACTTCATTTGGACATGAACCAATATGCCTCACCTCTCGACTAGCACGAGTACCAACATATATGATAATATTCATATCAGGAAGCCACTTCCTGAATTCTTTGGCCCAGTTTGATAAAGTGGAGAGTGGAACAACTACAAGAAAAGGACCATGGATTTGCTGGGCATTCTGTGTAAGGAATAAAAAAGCATGTATTATTAAATTGCAAGGCAATTGTAATCAAATATACAACTGATACAACACCTGTAGAAAACCAAGCATTGATACTGACTGAACAGTTTTTCCAAGGCCCATTTCATCAGCTAAAATGACATTTGTATCATTTCTCCAACTGCAAAATGCAAGACACAGAGTTAGAACATCAAAAAATTAAAAACAAAACTTGACAACCATATACAAGCATGCATACCTGTTAACAAGAAAATTCAGACCCTCAAGTTGATAATCACGGAGCTTTCCACCCTTCAACCACTCAGGTTGTTCCTCAAGCTTCCGCAAACTTGCTAAGCATCATAACCAAATATTAAAATCAGAATTTTTGTACATAATATAGCATATGATATTCTGTAAATGAAGTAATGAACAAAAATATTCTATATCTGGCATTAAAATATTAAAAGAACCAATAAAAGGAAATAGGCTTCAGAAGTCAGGAAATACAAACAAAAGCAAATAATCAAATAAACCCCTTTAATCAACTTTCTCAAATTTAAGCCCAAGTAGTGATAAAGTGGAACATTAGAATGCACATATCAAAGTTAAATGTAAATAATCTTCTGATATATTATTAAAATATTAGAAACACCATATCACTTTTGCCCAGAAACAGAAAAGAAAATGAAAAAAAAAAAAAAAAAAAAAAAAACTAGACCTATATCTTAAAGGTTTTCCTGACTAAACAGCTTATCTTAACGTAACCAAGTAAAAAATGAGGTTTTGCATATTTAAAATTATGTTAATAATCTACTAAGTAGAAAAAAAAAACACAATAGAATAATAATTTTCCCCACCAACCATGTCCCAGCCCACTCCTATGTTTAATAGAGAAGACGTGCTATTAAACAGAATTGAGTAAACCAAAACTGTAATTCATTTCTGGAACACTGGACAAATTACATACCGAAACAATTGGTAAAATTGTTCCAAATTCTGTAGGTCTTTTGTTTTGCAAATTAAATTATTAATGCTTAGAACTTAGAAAATAATGGTGGATAAATGACAATAACATAAATCTACCACATCAGCAACCATGTCAAGTGCATACACAGAATTTGTGAAATATTTTTGGTTTTATTGAGTCCACCAACCTTTACTTTTCTTACGCTGAGAATCTACCATCTTTCCTTGAACTGCCATAGCAGCCTCACGAGCCTGTTCAAATATGCCAGAACAAAAAGTTTATAGTAAGATAAACAGATAGTATCCAAATTATCATATAGTAATGTATATAAATCTTATTCACGTGCATACATTGCCCGCCACTTATAAACATAAATACCACAACCAAGCCTGGTCCTATTTCTAGTGGGTACAGATGTAAAAATCCCAAGGCTACAAGTCTAAACCTCAAGTATGCACAGACCATAAGTTCAATTCAACTGAAGGCAGAAATACAGGAGAAAAAAATACATATTCGACAGGAACATTAGAAGGAAAATCCAACATTAGAAGTCAAAGAAGGAAAAAAGAAAGTTTCAATCCAATGAAACATAGGGAACATCTATGCTGATCCAAATCCAACTAAGTTTTGCTACAGGGTCCTATGTTTTAAGCAAACTATCTATTTTTCATTTCAAAAGGATGTAGCATTAAGTGTTCAATAAAAGAGGCATGGACACTTCAGCCAAAGCAGCACATACAAATGTTGGATCTAGTTGTATAGTTAAGGTGCCCTGTAGTTCTGAAGCTTATTATTTTGGCACTGCCAGGCTAACATAGTTTAACTTCGCTCGGTAAAGGCAAACGACTAGAAAATGAAAAAAAAAAAGTAAACTGTCAAATCTGATATCCAAAGCACGAAAAAACTCTAAAGAGCATCTAATTATTCACTTAGTCGTATCCCTGCCCCATAGTATCCTATTTTTTGTAAATCAATCATGTCCTCGTATCCACTTTGTATCATACTTATACAGGCATACTCATGTTCAACAAAAAATCTCTCTCTCTTTGGCCATGCCATCTTAATTAGCACAAGCCCAAATACAAGACGAATAGTTGGATAATAACTTACTAAACCCAAATAATGAAATTTTCAAAACTGAAATGATAACGAGAATAGAGTGAAAAAGAGACCTACCTTATACTCGTCAATAGCATGTTGGGCAAAAGCAATATCAATGTCCTTTTCCCTAGTACATTAAGAGTGACAACTTACATAGTATCAATAAGAGAATAGGAGTCTAATAACAGTGAAAACTAATGTCATACTTGTCAAATAAGGATCTAAGAGTTTAAAAGTGCGTACAACAATTCATAAAGATCATTCCACCATGCTTCTAACATGAAGCCAAACAATTCATAGAAAATCAATAAAAAATAATGTAAACCATTGCTAAATTTTTAGAGTAATGTACCACGTCGCTTCAGCATAAGATAGTCCTTGCCACTTGACCAAGTATTCTGGAATAACATTGCCAGAATTATCTTTGCTGATTCTATCTGCAATTATCCTTTCCACCTAAAAATACAGTAACAATCCAATTAACAATACAACACACAACCAAGAACAAAGTAATAAAAATTTTGGAATGCATGAAAGCAAACCTGACTGTTCTGTTTGATAATATCTAAATCCATCTCCTTACTAACATCATTGACCTCAATCTGCATAAAGGAACAGACGAAAAAGAAATTATTAATAAACAAAAATAATATCAATGTTCTTTAACAGATCAATCATTTCCTCCAAATAAATTTCCAGTTCTGCAGTATTTATAGCCTGCAGCCCTATTAAATGAATCAGCGCATCTAAATTGACTGGCTGAACTAAAATATTTACCTCCTCTCTTGAAATTGTCCTCCTGTACCGCATGTCTTCCATTATTTTCTTCGTATAATTCAAAACCTTCTTAAAACCACTGAGCTGCAATCTCAAATATATACAGAATGTATTAGATTTCAGCCAGAAAGATTAAAATAATGACTCAAAAACATGTGGAAGATTAAAATAACCAAAAATAGGAAGCAGGACTGTTGTGATAAAAAACAGAGACATACAGAAAGACAATAATGACAGCATAACTCTTATAATTCATAATAAACAATAGAATAAATATCATACGTTTTGCAGCTCAGCAAAAGACTTCCACTGACAGTGCAAATGTGATTGCCCTTTCCATTTTATCAAAAATTCCATTTCATTCCAATCAATTTCTGAATCAAACAAGTGACTCATTAAAACAGGCTCTGTTGACCGATTATTCCTTTCAGCATCTTCAGCTGTGCCCTTTGGTTGATGCCAAAGCACCTTTTCAATGGAATCACTGTCGTCCTCGTCAATTTCTTCCTGAAGAACACAAAGAATGACATCAGTAAAAATAATTTAAGCACATGTTAAGTCAATAGTAGGTAGGTATCATAATAACAAAACTAAAATTTTTATTACATTATGAAATCCTCATTTCTAGATTAAATCGCACTGATCCAACATATTTCTATTCTGTACTCAAACAAAACTATTATCCTTGCAGAGGATCGGTTGGAGAATATCAAAACAAATGCCACTGAAATTACCATCTTGCCTCCTGGGAATAAACTCTGCAAGCAATCAGCAAACCTCATACCTGAGGTCTCTCCACCACCACCACACCAAATGTAAAGAATAAAACAGCTGACATAAACTACAAACATACACAATGATCTTCCACCAAGTAAGTAGTTGTATACCACTCTGTTTAAACAAAATATCCAAATTCATAAGCTTTTTTCAAGCCAGTATCCATTCTCTGATTCCCCACTTCGAAATATCACTTACCTATATCCTTAAAATTCTTAATTTTTCTGAATGCCAAATTAAAACAAGCCTTGCTTTTGCACCAGTTCTCCTTAGTAAAGCACCCTATAAACTTAATAATCCTACTCTTATGCACAATATTTTATGCTAAAAATAATGAAAATTAAAAGAAACAGAAAGATAACAGATAAATTCATAATCATCAGTTCATCACACCATATAATTCCATTTTGTAACTTTTTCTACATCACTCTGAAACTGAAACAGAGAAATAGAAATACATTGTTTTCTGATTTCAACGGTATTCAATCAGACCCTCAACTTCCTAGAAAACATATTAATCTGAACTATAAATCATGCAATGCCACATCCACCCGCCCACCAAAATGATAAAACAAACATCTCAGCAGGGCTGAGTAAGCGGACAAAGATACTAGTTACAGATATGAAAATTAATGGGATAACTTTTTCGTAGTCATTTATGTATCCTTTTGGAGCCAACCTCGCCTAGTGAATGAGGCTTTGTTGTTGATGATCTTTCCTAATTTGGAAAAGTTTTATTTGTTCAGGTTGAAAATGAGTAAGGTTAAAAGTAGGAAAAAGGTTATGCAACCCATTCATGTACTGATGTACACTTGCAACTTTAGCCGTGTTTCACTACTTTGCAGCTTAATTTCACTTAGGATTGTGCTTTTGGCTCCTCTATAGATTACTCAGATCTACCAATGGTTGTTCGATGGAGCTATGACTTCCATGTCTTCTTTATATTAATAATAAATCTTCTTTTGTCATCAAATATATGTAAAACATATCCTTGTTAAACAAACCCACAACTTCCTAAGAATATGCTGCCAAATTATTTACTCAAATAAGAAAAGATGTGTCTAATCAGTAGTCATTCACTATGCAGTAAAACAGCCTTTGGAATCCACAACATTCGAAGTGACATGATTATTTTGAGCATTACATATGTGAGAATCAACATTTCAACATTTACGGAATTCTAGTATATAAATAAACCCCAAGACATTAACACCAAACTACATACACCCCAAGAGAAGGAAGTAGAAATCATGCTCAGACGTGAATAGTGAAGGCTGTACCTTTTGGGACTTTTTCTTTTTCCCTTCATCAACTTCTTCACTTTCTTCACTTTCCACATATGATACCTTCCTAACAGTCCTACTAGAAGTGCGAACCTCACTGTTGCGCATAGAAAAACCTGTAGCTGAAGAAGAACGACCATTATTTTTACGAACATGAACACTCCGCTTTTTTGATCTTTTGAAATCCTCATCACTGTCATTGTCAGAATCCTCCGTTGTTGACTCATTATCCTCAAAAGATGATTTAACTCTTCTTTGCCGACCAGATGCAGTATACACTTTGCGATCTCTGGTAGATTTTATGTTTTGTCCAATCTTACCTTGTTGCCTTCCTTTAGGCCGTTTAGCATAGAAAGATTCATCATCATCTGAGACAACCATATTTTCATCACTGTCATCATCTTCATCAGAGCCTTCACCTTCCCAATCTTTATCCTGTAATAACAGTTAAACAATTTGATATTCAGAAACATCCACCAGATATATTTACTTCAAAACTAATAGTAAAGAAAGGGTTAGCTTCTAACGGACTTATGCAACCCCTTACTATAGAAATTGCAACAACAAGCACACATAAATTACCTTATTTCCAGTATGACCAGTTGTGGCAGGCTCAAAGTCTACATCATCAGGATCATCTTCTGCAAGACGTTAACAATAAAGAATATCACTAATTAGACCTAGGTAACAAAGGCCAGAAATTGGCTAATTTGAAAACGGTATTCCACACTGAAGAGAAGGTTTAACATACCATCTGCTTCATCCTCTTCTTCATAGTCAGCATCATCACCATCGTTATCATTATCTCCGTCGTCGTCATCATCTTCTTCAGCATCATCTGAAAACCTTGAATTCCTATGCAAAGTTCTATTTGCAGTGGTTGACATCCGTTGTGGCCATGAATTTGATTCAGAAGGCTTTTTCATACCACCGTAATGCAGTGAATCACTTTGCTCTTCCCCATCCTGCTCATAATACTCATCCGACAACATCTCTTCAGCAGGAACATCGGAGAGACCTCTTGGACCTTTTCCTTCCTCCTTTTGCCCATCATCATCATCTGAGTCTAATCTTCCTGCTCTTCCATCCAATGAATTATCTTCAGACCCATCTGCCATTCTATAATCTGATCCACTTTTTGATTCCTGCCCAGATTCAGAACCATTTTGAGGGCCCATTTGCCCGCAGTCCTTCCAAAAAGTTGAACCCCACCTTCCCATCATAGCTGTTTTACTACCAGCAGACTGCAAGGTTGATTCTTTCACAGCATCTCCATCATCGGCCGTTGCCTCAGTTTGCAATCTACCGGAACCATCTGGCTCGCCATCACTCTCATACTGTGCCTCCATGTTCATATCAAATTCTTTCTCGCTAGAAGTTGCATCAGTACATTCATTACCTACTGATCTATGAGTTCTATTTGCATTCTGTCCTTGGCTTTTATCTTCCATGACACCATGTGAGACTGTATCATTTGAAAAGTTCCTGAAGAAAGCCATCCTATAACATATGACTAACCTACAATTATCTTTACTTCAGTCTCCTCATTGTAAGTGTGATTAATCATAATAAAAAAAAAATATCACGTGCTCCTTCAGTTATCTTCTGACTCCTCAAAACCTGAACAACAGAGAGAGCAATTTATGGTCAGAAGGATCCTAATGATGGTCGGCGCATGCCACTTAGCACACATTGATAATGTAAATATACTACGGAAGAATGCAAGTAAAATTAAACAACAAAATAGAAAACCCGTATTACAAAAATCCAGCATGATCAAAAGAACGTAGAGGAAAATAATAGAACCAGTTTACATCTTCTGCAAGACTTTTACAATACATACTGATATAACCACCAAGCATGCTTAGCTCTTAGTAGTTAAGTAAGCAGGTTCAGGCGTTCAACCAGTGGTGACTCTAGGTTAATTAGTGAGTTAAATTCACATGTCAATAGTTTCCACACATTTTCTAGCAATCAAGTAATGGCAAATTGAAATGAAAAAGAAAACCTCGTTTCAGGTTGAATTCAAGTGGAACTTGACCCAAGTGAGGTAAATTCGATTTAAACTTCAAATTCTAGGTTAAAAACAGTCCTATATGCATTATACTAAGTTCGTGGGCGAACCACATTGATCAAGGAGTGAAAGCACTGCTTCAAAAGGAGTGTCTAGTGTAACGGTCAAAACAGAATACCGTTAAGACTCGTATTTCGGCAAAATCGAATTTCAACACCGTTCAATGCACAAAATGATCATCACCGAATCAAAAACAAGTTAATCTCCGAAAAGAAACGGCATAACCGAATCGAAAGGGAGAAAGCAACGGATCGAGAAGCAAACTCGACGAAGCTCGTCGCTAAAACCCTTAAGGCTTGGAGAACGCGACCTCGCAAACAAAAAAACGACCTAAATCCGAAATCGGAACCCTTATTCCGAAACCCAATCACTATGCAATGAGCGAATCCGTGTGTCGATGATGCAAGCAAGAGCAAGCGACTTTCACCTTTCCACGTTGTAGAGCGGAAGGGAGTTCCGGCAATTTGGTTCGAGCGGAAGGAACCGCGACGAGCGACGGTGCGCAGGTTAATAATCGTGCGCACTCCTCCTCTGACAAGGCCTCGCCGGAAACAGAATCGCCGGCTTCGAATATCAAAGGAAAAGAAACAAACGAAAAGGAACAAGGCAATCGGTTGGTGTTGGAGTAATCGCGGGAGCGCGAGTTTCGAATGATGGAGCGGCGGCGGAGAGATTCGCCGAGGGCGGCGTCGGCGGCGGGTGGTAACTTCCGATTTAGAGTAAAACGACAAAGCGATTGGGATTAAACGACGATGGTGTGCAGATGAAAGGAGAGAGAGAGAGTCTTTTTGTTAGCCCTTTTTTTTCCTCTAAGAGAGAGACACACGGAGAAAAGAAAAGGATATATTAATAATAATGTGAGGGGGAAAATTGTAAAACGTTTTATTATTTATTAAGGCTTTTTTTATTTTTAATTTGACCTCATTGCATTCGACCAACCACATTAGTCCATGTGTCAGTGACATTGCTTAGTGATTGAATGGAACCGTTAATCACCATATACTAATTACTTAAAATTAATAATTATACTTTCTTATAGTTGTAATTGTTCCCTTTTATTTTTATTTATAAAATCATCAAATATTCAATCTTTATTTTGAATAAGAATGTATCATCAAAAAAAAACTACAACAATATTTTAAGTTAAAATTAAGCCGTTATCAAAAATCGTTATCATTTTTTATTAAGTGATAAGATAATACCATGAAAATTATTTTATATTCTTTTGGATATTTTTTTAATTTATATTTAGCAAATATTAACCAACTCAAAATATTAACTACTAAATACACAAAAACAATTCACATTGTATATTATTATAACATAAATCAATTGATCTAATAGTGACATTATAATTTATTCTCCAGGAAAATCAATCTAAAGTTCATTTTGTAATCATTAGAAATCACTTTATTTTTATTTTTATTTTACTTAGTACTAGTTTTTCTCAATATTTTATTTTTTAGAATTATGTAATGCTTTTATTTATCGTTTTCATCTTTTTTTAACTAAATCTTTATACTATTTAAAACAGTATCTCAATAGATAAAAATATAATTATATGATTATAAAAATATTGTGATAGATATCAAATATAATTTATGTTTTTAAAAAAGTAATTATAATATGATTTATATTATTTATTACAGCACTTAATTATATAAAAATAAACATTTAGAGTGTATATCTTGTCAGCTAAAATACTAACCTTTGTGGTAAATACAATTTAATAAATTTACAATCATTTTTCATTTAATAGTTTCTTTCTAAAATATCACACAGAAAAACTATTAAAAGATATATCTTAACACTGAAGTAGATTGTAAAGCTAGATTATAATATTTCTTCTATTTTTACATTAACACTCTTGAAAACTTTTGATAAGGAGATTTCACATAAAACCAAAATTAGATAATTTAAGGAAAAATAGTTTTCATATTGTTCGTGAAATAATTAATCCATTATAATTATTATTAGTAAGGATTAACTCAGGAAATAATAAGGATTTATCTACAAATAAATCACTAAAATTTCAATATCTTATATTTTTTTAAAAGATATTTAATGGGTGAACAAGAGTTGTTTTGGATATCGGATTGATCTAAGTTTTTCATAATCTTTTATATTTGGTTCACTTATTTAGTTAGAGGTAATAAAAAAATCTTAAATGAGGTTTTAAAGACACTAATCTTTATTAGAAGTCGTATCTTCCTATTTATATAAATGACAACAATTATTATATCTTCTAATCTGCAACAAAGTATTTTGAATGTGATAAACTTACTAAAAATACTTTGTAAATCATGAACATAGCAACGAAGCACTTTGAACAGGGCAAATAACGTTTCAATATAAGCAGAACCAAATCATGAATTAGTCCATTGAAAAATACATCGATTTTATTTTACTTTTTTGTTGAAGTGCAGACCTCTGAATAAGTGTTCTTCAACTTGCAAGCTTTTTCCGGCGAGTTTCCTTATCCTTCGACGAATTCTGCGATTCTCGGCGAACTTCTTTCGTTTAGCTTCACTCACTTCCCTCACAATTCTCTCTCTCACAAATGTTTCTTAATTTTATAACCGAAAAATTCCCAAAAAGTAACCCATTGATCCTTATATAGGCATTGGGTTCATATATTGATTTTCGTCGGTTTGAGTTCCGCTTGCTCACCGTAAGCTCACCCCAAAACGCTGACAGCTACTCATGAATTGGATGGTCTTTCCATTATCGGTTCATTTGCAATTCAAAACGAAAAACTTTTGTGTATGAAACGCAAGGCTCCGTGAGAGGGGATGATGAATAGTATCCTTCAAATCACATTGTGACACGTGGCATAATCTTTCTTTTCAGCTTTATTATTTTTCCTTCCTTTTTTGTTTTTTCTTTTCTTTTTCTTTTTTTTCTTTTTATATTTTTTATTTTCTTTTATTTTTATTTTATATTATTATTATTATTATTTTCTTTATTTTTTATTATTTTTTTATTTCTATTTTTATTTATTATTTCTATTTTTTATTTTTCCTAATTTTAAAATTTTTATTATGAATTTGAATAAATAAAATATTTTATTTTTTCATTTTTCAGTGGAACAAAATTTAATGTTGACAGTTGTCCCTCTTTACTTAAATTTTACTAAATAGCTTGAAAATTGAAATTTCTAAGTTATTGAAATAAAAGATATTTTAATAGTTATTGAAATAAAAGATAATTTTAATAGTTGTTGAAATAAAAGATAATTTTAATAGTTGTTGAAATAAAAGATAATTTTAATAGTAGATATTCAATTTTGAGTTATTTTACTAAGTATAATGACATTGAGTTATATTTTTTTTAGAAATACGACTTTTGAGTCTTTTCTTCATTGGAGATACAGCTTTAAGTTATTTCTCCAATCATGAGGTAAACTTTTTAGTCTATTTTCTTTTATTAGAGATTCAACTTTGGATTTCTTTGAATGTCGCTCAATATAGCCAATTATTTTCCCTTTACTCTTCCTCTTGGAAAAACTTTAAAGAAACCTTTTTTAAAGTAAAACCGGTGAGAAGTGATCCCTAAAACTTCACACTGGGTTAGCTCGAATAATGCTTAACGCATTGATATTTTGATCATGTCATGATCGAGTTAGGTTATCCTCAATGGGATGTACCATTGCAATAATCAGCGACGTTGTTACCGTGAGAACAATATTTGGCATAAGCTTGGTTAGCTCATTGAGGTAACAAGATAAATAAACACTCCTAAAATAGTAGCCGGGTTGGATTAACCTCAGTGTTGATTTAGTAAGGGTAATCACCACATAACATAATATTATAAAGACGAATATATATGAAAAAAATGTCATATGTATTAAAATTGTCTCAAATGTGCCTATTAAAACCTTACTTGACAAAACCCTCATTAGGAAAAAATCCAAGTTGAGGAAAAAGAGTACATCACCTAAGTTACAAAAATTTATCAACTCAAATAGGGTTTTAAGTAGGTAGTGTTCCAAGTCCTCGAAATCAGCTTGCCATTTAGTTCTTTGAGTTTGTAGGCTCAATTTTGAAAATAGTCTACTACTCGGTATGGACCATCCCAGTTTGGTGTCAACTTTCCTTCTTGCTTGTCTTTTTGAGCTTCTCTCACTTTTTACCATACCAGATCTCCTTTATGAAAGGTTCTTTCTCAAACTTTAGTATTGTAGCGCTGAGCTACTATGAGTTTTGTTGCTTCTTCTCTAACCCGAGCTTCTTCTCAAATTTCGTAAACAAGGTCCAGGTTGACTCTTAGTTTATCGTTATTATGGTTTTCGTCGAACTATTATCTTCACCATTAAGTTTCTTCGAGTTCTACAGGTATCATAGAGTCCTAGCCATACGTTAGCCTGTAAGGTGTTTATTTGGTGGTGGACTGTGGAGTACAATGATACCCCAACAGAATTTCGGGTATTTCCTCAACCCATAAACCTTTAGCTTGGCCTAGTTTTTTCTTGAGTTTGTTTAAGATAACTTTGTTGGCGACTTCTGCTTGGCTTTTTGTTTGTGAATGCTCGACCGAGGTCACTTTGTGCTCAATGCCAAGTTGTTCCAGGAGCTTCTCGAAGCCCCCCATCAATGAATTGGCGACCGTTGTTTGTCATTAAGCAGTGGGGTAACCCATGCCTGCATATGATATTCTTCCAACTGACTTTTGAACTTGTTGGGCAGCGATGGTGGTTAAAGGCTCGACCTCTTCCATTTCATGAAATAATCAATGACAGCGATGAGGAATTTGACTTGACCTTTTGCGAAGGGAAAAAGTCTGAGGATGTCCATCCCCCACGTGGTGAATAACCATGGTGTAATAATCTGGTGTAATTATTTAATGAGAGGAGTATGTAAGGGTTCGAACTTATGTTATTTCTAACATTTATGCATCAAGGAGCAGGCATCCTTTTCGCAATGTGGGCCAATAGTATTTTGCTTGGAGTACCCTTGTCACCATGCACCGTGCTCCTGAATGCATCCTGCACATCCCTCGATGTAGCTCGACAATCACATATTCAGTCTGATCATCGTCCAAGCATTTGAGTACTGGAGTAGAAAATCCTCGTCTAAAGAGTTCTCCGCTGTTCATAACATAGTAAGATGCTTGGCGACGAGCTATTTTGGCCTATTTTTCGTTGGTAGGGAGGATTTCGTTGGTGAGATATTCAATGATGGGCATCATCCAACTACTTTCACTCACGTTTATTTGTAGCACGTTGATGTGATCCCAACTTGGGCTCATTAGGTTTTATTGAATTAAGGTTCGGTGTTGGCCGACCTTCTTTATACTGGCGAGTTTCAAAAGAATATCAACGCATTCGTTCGCGGCTCCTGGGACATGACTTATGGTGAACTTTTCGAACTGATCAGTCAAGCTTTTGACGATGTGATAATATTTCTGCAACAGTGACTCTTTAGTTTGGAATTTTCTTTTATCTACCTTATAACTAGTTAGGAGTCACTCTGACATTTTAATTGTCTGTATAAGTTCAACGATAAGTACTTCGTACTCAACTTTATTATTGAATGTTTCGAATCCAAAGCATATGGCTTCTTCTAGGGTTAACTCGTCTAGAACATCTAAAATCACTCCTCCTCTTTTATCCTCCTCATTTTTTATTAAAATGCGTGAAATTTTAACAACATCTTGATAGTGCTAATAAGATATTTATCACGATTGGATCATATTATTGAAGAGATTTTATTTCCCACTTGAAATCATGAAATTTAGACCTTTTTCAAACTTCATTGTGACCAACAAAATTTATATTTCAATAATAATCTAAAACTATTAAAAAAAATAAAAAAATGTAACAATAATAATATCACTGCATAAGGAAGTTTGTATAATAATTTAAAATAACATATGAGAATTAATTTTATATTTATCTCAGTGAAATGACTTATTATACATGCTCAATTATTATTTCTGTGATAATTTTGTCAAAATAAAATGTGTTGTTTACAAAAGTCTTTTATAAAATTGAAAAGTGTAACCACAAAACTCTACTATTGTTGATTTTGATTGTGAATGACCAAAGCAAAGACTCACCAAATTCAAAACGATATAAATGCAAGCTACTGTGAACATGGAGAATTTATCATTAAAACAAAGTTATACTTTACTAATTAATAGTTGAGGTATAATTCTTTTTAATTAAGAATTTAATAGTTAATTTCAGTGTGACTTAACTTATTTAGCTGTCTTTATCATTCTGACTTTAATTCACTTAATCATTTTCACACGATAATTAATATATTTTACAATAATTTTTTCTTCAGTAATTCTTTCATTAGAAATTAAATTCATAACATTGACCCGATATAAATTGTTAACTTAATTGTTTACTGTAACTTAATAATAGGAATTACGGAAATTCAAATTTTTGATGAAATCATTTCAGAAATAACAATGTAAAATGCATATTAAATTGTTTGGAAAAGAACAATAAATTGCTTGCACAATGGTATTTATGGAAAGGACAAACTTTTTGTGGTGATGTGTAGCAAAGTTTGAAAAACTCTTAAAAGGCAATTTGGTCATTTTAGACGTGTTGGGTGCAAGATTAAATTTTGATGGTGCAGGAAGAAAAAAGACCTCAAAGAGACTACCCAAGCTATTACCAAATAAAGGCCAATATAGCTATGTGAGGTTCAAATGATCCACATTCCCTAATTTATGTCGTTCGAATTTTGTAATTATATTGTGACTTAACGAGTTATTTAACTTAAGAAAACTACAGTAGTTGGTTATATATATATTTTTTATTTTTCAATTAGTTTATGATCCACGCTACATTGCAATTTTAATATAATAAACCGGTTTAAGTAATTTCAGTTAAAATATTCATTATTTTTGTAAAACATAATGTTTAGTAAAGTCTTATAAGTTAGTTATTTCACTAATTTGACAATATACAAATTATTTAGAATCATTGAGAATTCTTGAAGGCTAAATAGAAAATATGGGGTGCTAAAATAATTTGGATTAGCAATCTTTTTTAACAATAGAAGAATAATTAAAGACGTTAAAATGAATGGATATACAAAATTTACAATGAGATATGTTACATTAAAAAATATTATAAAATTTTGTCTAATCTTAGTCTAATTTGGATGCATAAGTTAACTTATTAAATGATAAATCTTTTAAAATAATAAATGTATTTAAAAATTAGAAAAAATATTCATTAAGATATATATCTTATTATAATTTACATGGTAAGTAATTTTATTTATAAATTAAAATTAACTCATTAATGTAAATTAAAATTAAAAAAATCTTTAATTTTTTTGAAAATATTTTAAAAATAAATTAAAATAGTCTACTATCTATAATAATACATTAGTTGAAGTTTGTTGCATTATTGTTCTTATTTATATCCCCATGTTTATATCATGTCGCATTGTAATACATTGAAAAATGTTAACTATGTATGCAGAAACTTGAATAGAACAAAATTCAACTGAGAGAAAAAGTATACAATACAGTAAATGGTGCAATGGAAAAAAATATATAAGATAAAATTACAAAATTATGATTAAAATTTATTAAATAAAAAGTGAGACTCCCAGTAAAATAAATCATAACATTTTCTAACATATCCTTGAACACACATTCTATTTGTATTAGTCAAAATTTATTAAAAATACAAAATAAAATGCTTTATTAGATGAAAGTAAAACTTACAAAATTATATTTTGGATAGATTTTAACTAATTAAAAATATGTATTTATTATATTATATTTTATTATCACATCAAATTCAAGGACTAGGGTTTCTTAATTTCAGAATGAAAGTTTATTAAATTCCATAACGTCTGGTTTGGAATACAAAAAAAATTCCATAAAAGTAAAAAGATTGAAAGTTATAGGGGCGCACGGGAGCCCTCAGAAGAGTCGCACACAGGGGATTGTGCTCGCTGTACTGAACTGAAATATCTTCTTCTTCATTTCCAATTTTCTATTGGCATAAAACCCTAAACCCTGAATTGAAATCTGTTAGGGTTTCCGTTTTCCATTTCCCTTTTTCTGACCACCCAACACTACGCCATGCTAACCGCAATCCTCAGAAGAACTTGTTCCACCCTCTCAAGGCGCGCTTTCCCCGCCGTCTTAATCTCCGCCAGCAACGACGTCCGGCCACTCTCCGCCGCCTTCATTTCTAGAACCTTCCACTCCAAACCCGGTCCGTTGAATTTCCGTTCTTCTTTATATCACCGCGCGGAATATGCTGTTGACGATTTCCCTTACGAAGAAGGGTCCAAAGGGAACGCCGACGAAGGCCTCGAAATCGCGAAGCTCGGAATCTCTCAGGATATTGTCTCAGCTTTGGCCAAGAAAGGCATCACTAAGCTCTTCCCTATTCAGGTTTGATTTGCTTCTGAGGGTTTATTCGTTGACGCAAAGCATGGTTTGTGGCGTGCAGTTTAGTTTTTTTTTTTTTTTTTTTTTTTTTTTTTTTTTTTTATTTTTTTTTTTTTTTTTTTTTTTTTTTTTTTTTTTTTTTTATAAATATTTGGCTTTTTGAATTGTAGAGGGCTGTGCTGGAACCTGCTATGCAAGGTCGTGATATGATTGGTCGAGCTAGGACTGGAACTGGCAAGACTCTTGCTTTTGGGATACCAATCATGGATAAGATCATTCAGTTTAATGCTAAGCATGGGTTGGTTCTATTTTTTATTTTTATTTTTTGTTATCGTGATACTTATGTTTCGTTATTACCAAAATTTTGCACTTGTTTCTCTGTTAGAGTAGAAGGTGGACTTGGTAGTGTGGATAGAAAGAATCATGGAAATGTTATTTGTGTCTCTAACTATACAGTGTTTTTTGTGATTGATGTGGCAGGCGGGGGAGGGATCCTTTGGCTTTAGTTCTGGCTCCAACCAGAGAGCTTGCTAAGCAGGTTGAGAAGGAGTTCTATGAGTCGGCACCTAACTTGGATACAATTTGTGTTTATGGGGGCACACCAATCTCTAAGCAAATGAGGCAGCTCGATTATGGGGTTGATATTGCTGTGGGAACTCCTGGTCGGATTATTGACCTTCTCAACAGAGGTGCTCTAAATCTGAAGGATGTTCAATTTGTTGTTCTTGATGAAGCTGATCAGATGCTTCAAGTTGGCTTTCAGGAGGAAGTAGAGAAGATCTTGGAAAGGTTGCCCCCCAAACGTCAGACTCTTATGTTCTCGGCAACAATGCCATCTTGGATAAAGCAGATTTCACGCAATTACCTGAATGATCCCCTCACCATAGATCTAGTAAGCATGAAGTTCCATTTCAGGCACTAGGAGAATGCCTGTAACCTGTTGCAATTATGAGATATCATTTAGTTTGTGACTTGAATGTACTTCCTCTCGCAGAATATAATGTATAAAATAAAGTAGTAGATTAAGTTGTAGGCTGCTTGAACTTCTTTGAATGATAAGTTTATCATATTTTAATGTCTATATACTGGATGTGTTGTGAGCATACGTGAGAGTACATGGAGTTATTTTTTAACTGGAAACTTATCGGTGCTGTAGGTTGGAGATTCTGATCAGAAGTTAGCAGATGGAATTTCACTGTACTCCATTGCGTCTGACTTGTATGTTAAAGCGGGAATTCTTGCACAGCTAATAACAGTATGCCTTCTGAAACCATCATTTATCGATTTGATTGCTAGTTCTGATTAGTGATTCTTAGTCTGTTTGAAAACTACCGTAATAGTATTCAACCTTGCCTGCCTTAGTTGCATTGTGTTAGTAGGGGGCTGCCTCAACAGCAACCTCAAGGTTGGTGATTAGTCCCACATTAACTAGAGATATGATATAAATTTTAAATAAAGCTTGTAGAGGTTGAGGAGTCCTTACTTTATAAGTTAGTTTTGTGGGGTTGAGTTAGGTCCCAAAGCTAAATTCTAAGACTAAAATTACTGTTTCACAAATAGGTTTCTGGAGTTTTATTACGTATTTTTCTCAAGATTTTACTGATATATATATGTATTTATTTATTTATTTAACTATTTAACTTGAGGGTGAGCCTGGGTAAGGTTGGTTCCTTTTGGTGGTAATGCTTTGTACACCTACTGTCCTTAGACCCCACTAGGTAGTAGCGTCGGGCATTGCATTGCCCTTTTATATATTTTAATTAGAAAAACCAGTTGAGGAAACTTGTTGCTGGATTTGTTTTTCTCTCTGTTTCTTAAAGATATATCCTTTGTTAGGAACATGCGAAAGGAAGAAAGTGTATTGTTTTCACTCAAACAAAACGTGATGCGGACCGATTATCATATACCATGGCAAAAAGTATTCAATGCGAGGCTTTGCATGGAGACATATCACAAGCTCAGAGGGAAAAAACTCTTGCTGGCTTCAGAAATGGCCATTTTAATGTTTTGGTGGCAACTGATGTTGCCTCACGAGGGCTTGATATACCTAATGTTGATCTTGTGAGTTCTGTTTTACTGGTTTTTCATTTCTAATGGAAATTTTTTTATGGTTTGTCGAATTTGAAAACAAGCTATCATTTTCATGATGATATTTATCCTTGCCTATCACTCTTTGCTTTTTTCTTGTCAATGTATTTGATATATTTGTTAATCATGCAACAGTCTAGGTGTATTCTGTCATTGGCCTGTGCTGTTCATGGTTCTGTAGATTTTGGACCTCACAGATTTTATGTTTGATTTGTTATTGTGCTGTGTGTGTTTGTAGTCTTTGTCAATGTACCGTTCTTTAATGTTTAATGTCATGTGCATATGTAAATACTGTGATATATTATGGACAATATTGTTATCGTGTTATTCAATTTTTAGATATATGAAATTTTAACTTGCTTTTCTCATATAGGTAATACATTATGATCTTCCCAATTCTTCAGAGATATTTGTTCATAGATCTGGACGAACAGGTCGTGCTGGCAAGAAAGGAACTGCTATTCTTGTGTATACAGAAGATCAATCAAGGGCTGTGAGGCTTATTGAGCGTGATGTGGGCTGTAGATTTACAGAGGTGATCTCCTTTGCTGGCATCTTATTGAATTCTGTCTATCTTTTGCACTGGAAGTTGTACCTTATTAATTACTAATTTTCTGGTCATTGAAATTGAGGCAACACTATTAAGGCAGCATATGTTCCTGCTGCCTAAAATCCCATCTTGCCTACGCACAATGGGATCTGAACCTGTTTATGATTAGTTTGGGAGTCTGGTTGCCCTGGAACCTGATAAAATTTGAGTTACTCAATCTGAATTTTCTCTAGTACTCTAATCAATATATCTAAGCAGCCAGTGACCTATAATCCATTAGTTATTAGTACCGTTTTCTTTTTCCAGTGCTCTCCCTAATATGCTAATTACATTAAAGGTTAGTATTTTTTATTTATATAACTATTTATTGATTGCTTTCTGTTCCTGTATTCATATTTATCAGCTACCAAGGATTGCTGTTGATAGTGCATCTATGGACATGGTTGGCATGGGCGGTGGGCGATTTGGCTCTTTTGGAGGTTCAAGGGATCGTCGATACGGTGATACAGGTTTTGGCCGTGGTCCTGGATCTGGCCGTTCTGGTGGCTACAATAACAGTGGATATGGCCGCTCTAGCTTTGGAGATTCTGGTGAAAGGTTTGGTGGACAGAATTATAATCGTTTTGGTGGTTCTGGTTCCAGTCAATCAGGAGGGGGCTTTTCTGGTAGTTCATCTGGTAGGTTTGGCTCATCTGGTGGCTTTGGCTCCGGTCAATCAGGAAGTAGATCTGGTCGATCATCCGGTGGGTCTAGGTTTAGTCGTCCAGATGATTTTGGGGGATTTGGTGGTTCAGATCGTTCGGGTGGTTTTGGAGAATTTGGCTCAGGCCAATCTAGTGGCTTTGGTGATTCTCGTGGTAGTAATCAGAACAATAGAAGACCTTTTTAACCTTATAAAATATAAATAAATTGCGGTACCCTTATTTCTTGGTGGTTTAGTTCTTGTAGAGTTTGCATCTGTCATTTGCTCTAAAACTAGACGGCTTCTTGGCTACTAGTCCTTGTATTACTAAATAGTAAGAATGTGAGAAGGTCATACAATCAGAACTTCTACGAGCATAGGATTTTTCTTTTCTGGGACTTTTGGCTCAGTCTTAGCTCTATTATTTTTTTGAAACATCTATAAAGAGGAGAAAAGAGGAGGCTGTATTCTGCGGGTTCCACCTCTATGGACATTGAATCTCATAATGATCCTGAAAATGTGTACACACGTATATGCATGCATGAACAGTTTTGAAGAGGCAGCTGTAAGAAGTGGTGATTCAATTTATTTAGTGGATTTATGTTGCTTAAAGTAGTTAATGGCAGGTAAAGTGCTTTGGATAAACGTGGGGAGATATGCTGTTCTATTTTATACTGAGAATATGTAATTTGACCTAAAAGCAATTTGCTTTTTGCCCCTTCACCTGGGTTACTTCTGGGGTTTGATAAAAGGTTTGAGAATCATGTGTATTAGATCCTGCCTTTCCTGGTTTTTATTTTTGGCATAAAACAGCTGCTAGGCTCCATTGACCCAAGAAGGGCTAGGAAGTAATATGTTTATAAAAAAATAAACAAAATACAGTGACAGGAATAACTATAATTTGGAAGTTTAGGATGGAGGAACCGTAGACATTTGAAAGTTTGTTTATTTTGAAAAAATGATGGTTTAACCTATTTAACTCTGATTTGACGGGCTTCATTTCCCGATTTAATTTAGCGATTCTAATAGCATCCCTTACAAAAGAAAAGTTAAATTAAAATAATTGAAGTCTGGAATGTTAAATTTTAATATGGATACCGAAAAATATAAGCTGAGGCACGCAGACCATGTATTTATTAGAACTTTTAAAGCTGCTAAATAATATATATACTATTTAAGAAATTTCTGAAGCTAAATATCTCAAGCTACCTTTTTTTTAAAAAAAAAAATATAGCTTGGAATGAGTTTTTGTAAGGTTGTTCACGAGTTTGCTTTCTAAATACAATATCTTATTTTTCAAACTCCACTGTATTATATTCTAGGATTCCACCGAAAACATTGATGTCAGTAAGACAATCATTGAGAAAACCACATTTTAATAACCAGTTCAGTACAAGTATATTTAAAAAAAAAATAAGTAATTCATACAAATAAGATAGAAACCAGTTCCAAGAATATTTAACTAAACTAAATTTTAGTTAATCCCGGTCTTGAACCTCATAAACAGCAGGCATGTAAAGATAGCATTCAGATAAAGCCACGTTCCATTGGCTGTGCCAAATGCTAAAAATTATTCAGTCTCTACAGGACAACGAAGACAATTCTCTCTCATTTTTATGCCACTAAAAATTATATACACAATCATAGTTATTACCTTAATTAAGGTAATAAGGACTCAAGGAACTAAGCCTACAATGTGCCATGAACAGAAACAATAATAATAGCAGAGACATTGGACGATACATAAACTACATGGCATAACATAGGTATTCACACTTTCGTCCTTGTTTAATATACACTTTTAATCATCAAGAATTGGAAGTCATCGCTTTTCTTTTTCTTTCTACATTTTCCTCTCATATTCTCCATTGTCAGCCCTTGTGATTACATTCTTTCATGACAAAATTCCATGCTAACCATGCCGCACCAACAGCAGGCTCCACCTGTTGTGCAATAAAACAAAGATGTTCAAAATATTGAACATGGATATTTAAAGAACATTTGAATATCGATTCTTGATATCTGGGGACATCATTTGATTCCTAGTTAAAAAGTTATTTAATGGATGTTCAACAGAAAGTACTGTCATATTCCAAATAGTATCTCTTCCTAGTTTTAAAAGTTCATAATCTAACTTCGAAAGAATTTACAAAAAAATTGTAATTCTATTACCACTAACTTATTCCCTAGATTCCTCGATAATACACGGTTCTTCTTTATGTTCCTTCTGTGGTTTTCCCTTGGTAACTTGGTGATGAAGGAACAGTAATCAACTCGTAAACCTTTCTCTTTTGTAACATCTTCTAATTCTAAATACCAAGGAAATGAAATTTGATTGTTTTCAAAAATGATTACCAACATCAAAGGAAGGGAAGTGCACCATAGGAAAAGGCTGTACAAGAAATATAAAAGAATATCTCCAAAATAAAATGCAAAATACACTGACCTTAGGTCTAATGGGAATTACCCCTGGAAAGTATTTGGAAATACAGTTTATTACTTCTTTTCCTATATCCCACTTGCCCCTATGGGCTTCCAGAACACCACCAACCATCACAAGGGGAAAGACACTCTGTCCATCTGCCAAAATTACAGACTACAAGTCATTGCACAATATTCATTACAGAAGGAGAAAAGATCAAGAATTCATGTTAATGATCCAAAGCTTCATGCCAAAGAACACTGTTATATTTTGCAAGAATGTTCTGGAGGGCAATCCAAACTGACTAGAAATGTTATGCACTAAAAATGACTTAATTTAAATACCCCTAACCTTGACCACACAATCCAAGTCTGTTTACAACAGCTTTGACACTTGAAGCTAGCTCTTGGACAGCTTCTAGTAGGATGTTATTTGCAACCTCATCCCCAGCCTCTGCACAGGTCACTACAACTGGAACAAGTGCTGCAATACGGGCCCAGGAGGGATCTTCATAGGTCCATCTGAACATAACATCATGACATTAAATTGGATCACGTTGACAAAATTACTTTCAACTTAAAAATTCTCATTTTAGAAATATATATAAGTCAACTTAGTTTGCATTTGTAGTGTGGATAGGCAAGGGACTAAGTGACTAACTCAAAACAACCCTGTCCCCCTTTTTCTCTATGTAGTGCACAGAAATTTTGCCTAACCCTAAATCTGTATTATAATTCGGTTGTTTATAATCATCTAGCCCCTTCACTATCCTAGTTAGAATCCTGATTTTTTCAACGCTGCATGCAAGAGCCCTTTGCACTTGAAGCATGGATAATGAAGACACACTTACCATCACCCTTACCCAAATTCTCTTGTTTACTTATTTTTTACAAATAACTATGAGGGCAGCAAGGATCAAACTGTATACTACCTGACAATAGAGGCCATGTCACATTTCATGAACCAATCCCAAAAGCTTTAGCTCTTACATAAAGACACATGGATGGTTCTCTTGTTGCATTTCTAACAGTAAGATTTCCAAATACTAGCTATGTACTTCACAAATGCAAATAAATGAACAATTATACAACTAGAATATATACCCGATTATTTCTTCTGCAGAAGAAAGACCACGCTTTTGCAAAATACTACTTGTAAGCATTGTACTTGGACCACGACCATCATAAGCTCTTACTACTGCAGTTAGCGCCTGTGCAGCTATTCCATATCCACTGCAAATAAAAAAGCAAACTTTCAACCTAGCAATAGATGGAATCAAGATGGACACCAAGAGAAAGATGTTTCCGTGGCTCTTTTTATAGCTTTTTGTACTCATACCATGGGTCATGTCTATATATATATGATAAAGAAAGAGCTTTTAAGAAAACTAAGGTTGGATCAATTTACAAACCTAAAACCCTTTTGGGCTAATGAAATTATCGGTCTCCATATTAACACTTTTTACTAAAAGCTAATTTTCAAGGTTAAAAAGTATAGAGGGGATGTTACAGAAGAAATGAAACAAGTTAAAGAGAAGGTGGGGGTTGTGATCCTCATGAACAAAGACATGGTAGTTAGATTACCTGCCCCAGTCACCTAGGACAGGTCCAGCACCTGCTGCCCTTGCTTCTTTTCCATCTTCAGTGAATCCATATGCAATGCTCCCTGTGCCAGCAATTAGTACACATCCATGAAGTTTACCCATTGTTCCACTTGACAGAGCAGCCACAGCATCATTCAGAACATATAACCTCACATGGCTTGGGAATATATCCCTGTTTACAAGGCCACAGCATAGTTCAGTCTTTAAAATAACAGATAAACTATAATGGATATTAAATGACACATCATAGTTAAATAACTGAACCAGCAGAATGTACAAATAAGTTTCAATTCCTTATAGATAAGTCCCCTACTTGAATTGTGGTCTTGACTTTAGTTATTTAACACATACTGCTATAGCAAATTAAAAACAATGAAGAAAGCCAGTATCATTCGATCTTATATAAAATTGGTATAATGGAGTAGATTTGTTATACAGGTAAACTAAAAATAGCAGATGTTATGTTATCACTTTCCTTTATAAAGGTTGAGTTCAGTAGTAACATTGTTATTCATGATAGGATTAACTAATTTTATTTATAGTCTCTATTTTTTATTTAGGAAGACAATTCTCTTTCATAATATTATGATGAACAACTTAAAACTCAGTTGCATCCTTCCACAGTTTAATATATTACAATAACTAACATGCAGATCATCTATTTCATTAGATATAAAATCACAGTACAATCATCATTTATAAAAGCTAACAGATAAATAAAATAAATAACTTTGTTAGTTTCTTCTAATAGCAAGAGTGAAAATAGCTTGATATGCCTTTATCAACACAAAAAACGGAAGATACACTTAAATAAAGCTTATCAACCTAAGCCAATTGAGAATTCTTTGTTGATCTGTTGGATGGTTAACACCAGATACAGCCAAACAAACAGCTCGGACTGAAGATCGTTTTGAACCACACTTTGAAAGAGCATCTGCCATAACCTGCTCTATTGTTTCCCTTGCAGCAATTTCTGTAGAAGAAGTGATTAAAGGTAGCAGCTAATAATAAGACTTCCCTTGGAATGGGATCTTCATTTTATTATGACAGGTATAATTCTTTAAAACTGTTCAATACATGAAACTTTGTCTGTTGTTTATGCACAAATTTAACACACAAAAACGAGCCAATGGAGATGCTACATGTGTACTTGGCCAGCAAACATAAGTTATCACTACTTTTTTTTTTTTTTTTGGGGATGAAAGGGTAAGGTTGAAATAAGAACTTCATTATTGCAAAATAAGGGAGAGAGCACAAAGTGAAGATTAAAAATAGGCACATCTAAAGACAAAAACACTGTTGCCAAAGCTTCTTTAGGATGCCAAATATAAAATCCAATAACAAGAATGTAATCTCTAATAGACTTCAACAACTCAAACCAAGGAATGTACCATAAGATTGCAACCATAACCACTTAACCAGCATCCTACTAAGGTATGCAAAAACAAATGTATATCCAAACTAAGAGATCCCTCTAATCCTCCCCAACAGTTCCCAACCCAATAAGGGAATTGAAACACACACTGGACCAAACAGGGTGTTAATGTAAACAACCAAATCAATCAAAATGCCCAAACACACTACAAATCTTCCAACAAAACACACTAACAAACAACTCAACAAACCCATAAAAAAATCAAATTTTGAAAAAACCCCCAAAGGGAAATCATCAAACACACCAAGTGTACAAGAGAGGGGAATATGAATTACCTCCAACACTATTGTGATTGGAGCATCCAGCAACAGCCCTTGCAAGGGTGGGAAGGGAATGGAGCTGGGAGTAAGAAAAGGGGATCATGGGCATACAAATGCAGACAGTGGAGGTAGTTCCACCGTCCAAACCCAACAAGACACCATTGCCACCATCTGAGACACCCATGTCATCCTCAAACTCCCAGATTTCTCCATTCCTGTACCTCTTCATCCCTGCATCAACCCCCACCTGATCCTCTTCCTTCTCCTTCTCTTTCTCCTTCTCCGGCGTCATCATTCACTATTTCAAAAGTGGAGGAGAGAGAAAGCAACGTTGACGGAAGATAACAGACAAAAAGATGGGAGAATGGGAACAAGGAGAAGAGGACTATCAAAGACTGAATTTTTAATGATGGGGTCTCATTTAAATATGCCAAAGTTTTAACCTTGGACGGCCACTGCAACAACTGCTTTCTCTCACCTTGTCGTTTCTCTGAATTTGATATCTTCTTCTGCTGCCAAACAACAACACTAGAAGAGAGAGAAAACAGAGCGTTCGTATTTTTTATTTTTTATTTTATTTCTGAAAAAACAAACCAGAATAAAATAAGAGAGAGAGGCTTTATTCAAATTTTTCATTTTTCACGCGTTTAACACTATTCCTTCGTTTCTTTTTTTTTTTTTCAAATACTTAAAATATAAATTAGGCCAAATTTTGGCCGTGTTATTTTCCGGTTACGAACCATGAATCAGCTAGAAATCAAATTCTGATCTAGAATTATTGTTTAAAAGGTAAAAAATTTATTAAATAATAAAGTTAATATTTTGTTGTGTTGTTTAGTTATACTTGTAATATAGGAAAATGTAAATAATTAAATTTTTTATTTAATAAATGTGATGGAACATATTGTACCACTGGTTGTTACTTTTTGAAAAAAATTGTAAATGTGAATAAATTGATAATGAAGTTTTTATAATTTGTTTTTAATTTAAATTAATAATATTTAATAATTGTTTATATAAAATAAAATAAACTAGAAATTGAAGAAATGTAAGGAAGAAAAAATGAAAATAAATGGTTACTGCTTTGATAAATTTATAATTTGTTTTTAATTTATTGTTTTATTTGACGATGATCATATATTACAAAAATATAATATAATTTTTGATTGAAAGTTGTGTTTTGAAGGTTAGGATCCTTGGATCGACGATTTTTTGGATGTTTAATAATAAAAAAGTTGTTTTGAGCAACATTAGTTTTACTAACTATTTTTTAGTCATAATTCTTACAAATTTTGGACGAATGTAGAATTTCATCTAATTAAGGTATACTTGTGGACAATCATAATAATTTGTGTTTTTAAGTTCTTTAAATATTTTTTTTGTAAAATTTATTTACTTTATCCAATGTGTATATATGTTTGATGTATAGGTCACCACAATCATGTTGATCACGTTTGCATGTAACAAGAAAGTCATAACATGGTATGTGAGATTTTTTAAACTTTTTGCATTTGTATATCTTTCTAGTTTGAAAATAAATATTTCAAAAATTCTTGTGTCGTCTCTATCAAATTTAAACCTTTCAGTTAATATTTGATTCAGTTTTGGAGTATCTTTGATGTAATTTATGAATAAAATATATTGTATTTTATTGTATCATGTTTCAAATAAAATTTATTTGTTTTTCTTTGAAATTTTTATATTCTTACTTTATATATTTATTATAAGATTTTCTTAAGTTGGAGAAATTAGGTATATAATTAAAACCTATCTTATAATATGTTTCTTTAAGATTTAATTGTTTTATTTTGGTAGTGTGAAAATGATAACAATTAGTATTTTAGTACGTATAAAGACAAAATTTATCTATATAATCGTAATTCATATTAATAAGTTATTTTACTTTATAAAATATTATAATATTAAAGTTTTAAAAACAAGTGAATATTTTAATCATATAAATTACACTTCAAATTTATACTAAATAATTTAAATCAAATGTATTTTTTAATAAGATAAAATTATGAGGAGTGATTAAATGTTTTAATATTTAATACTAATAAACTCTCATAACATATTCAAGTTTCATAAAATTAAATGTTAATATAATTAATTTTTAATAAATATTAGCCACGTTTGTGTTTTCTTATTTATCCAATAATTGTTAATTCTACTTAACTTTTATTTAATAATAACCAGAAGGAGGTTACATGAATTGTGAAAATATATTTAAAATAAAACAAACATTTAAAAAACTCCTATCGTTATCTATCGGTTGAATACACGTCACTTTTTAATAGGATAATCTATAGCTAATAATTAAGGAAAAACATAATATTTTCTATATGTAGAAAAGACTAAGACGATAAAATATTAGTTCAATTTTTTTTTAACATGTGATATCTTAAGTAAGTTTTTTAAATATATTAATTTATAAAAAACATTCTATCACATAGTAAGAATTGCCATTTGGCAGTAGTCAAAAATAAAAAGTTTAGTAGTAAATGATATCCTTGCAAGGGTCGGAATTTAAAAAAAAAAACTGCTCATTGAGATGTCATATATATCGATCGTCATATGTATTAATAATAAAAATATTACCAAAGATGATAAGCAATGACACTTGCCCTAATGGATTTGAAATATTAGTTTAGAGCAAAAATGATCACTGGACATATTCTTTAAATGGTTTGCTGATATTATGATGAATCAAATGTTCATAACCTGATTGTTGTAACTTTTTAAAGCAACACCAGTCAATTGAGATAACACAATTGTAGAGGGCTTCTAAATCTATAAGAAACAACACCAATCATTTCAGATAACACATTTGTAAACGGGTTTCTAAATCTATAAAAAATAACTTAAAAGATAATTTTAAATGGTATGAATTTCTAATATTATATTGTTTAAATGGTATGAATTTCTAACATTATATTGCTTAAAGGTAAGTTTGCAGTTACGTATTCTTCAAGATATTTCTAAAAACGAAGAGCTTTTATGCCAAGCAACTTTGAGATTAAAAGTAGTTTCTAAGATAAGAAAAAGTGAAAAAACAGCTTTAACTTAAAAATAGGGTTTGAGATCCAAAAAGAAAGAACAGGCCAAACTCTAAAATGTGTAATGAATATTTAATAGTATTTAGTAACAATCCACGTGTGCAGTTACCAAAAGAATCTATGGCTTGCTATGAAAGGTTGGGAGCTAAAGAATAATGTGTGGCAACATCTTCTGTACCACAAATCATCCTGAAATTCAAAACTATATAAACAATGCACTAATCACATAGAATAATTGTTTATTAAAAGAATCATGAAATCATGTTCAGTGAGTGAAACCTTGCATTTGTTTTGACAGATGGAATACCATTCTGGCATCTGAGCCCTGCTATGCTTCTGCTACATATGTTCTTGCTTTTCTTGGATCCAGTTGTCGTTTTTTTTTAATCTTCTTGATTATTTCTACAATTTTCAATAGAGGATCATACACAATCAGAAACCGTTTCTCCAATCAAAACAGAATATGAATTTTACTGACGAGAGTAACAATCCTACAAGTCCCTATTCTTGTTTCTCCCCTTTCAATAAAACCAACTATCACAATTAAAAGTATAAATATAAAATGAACACTTCTTTTAAAAAATAAATTGAAATTTGTTGATGACAATTTCTCAAAATCAGATAATAATGACCTTTTATTTAAAGACTTGAAAAACTTCGTCGTTAAAAAAAATAAAATTTGAAGACTTGAAAGAGATGTAATGTCCTAATTCTTTCATGATTAGGAAAACCTTCACACTTCCTGTTACCGAGAGTGTCATACATTTATATGTCTAGAAATCTTTCGAAACACTTAAAATAAAGGCTTTTAAAATATGAGTATTTTCCCTTTTATGATTTCCTTCAAGTGCACTCAATTAGAGTGAGAAATGTTACATAGCTTTTCACACATTTGAAAATCCTTTGAAAAGAATTATAATTTAGACCTATACTGAATTATGTTTGTGATAAATCATATACATCACGACGTGTTCAATAAAGAGATTCCGAATATATCACGTGTTTTTTAAAAGGCCTTGCTGAAATTTATAATATTGTTAAACCCTAAATTCTTTTAATGGAACTTTTTTTCACATAAACAAAGTTTCCTCTCTTGAAACAACTTTTTGGTATCCCACAGTTGAAGCCAAAGTTCTGTGGAAGCCACATTATCAAAGTTTTATGAGTAAATGCTGTCCTAAAGCATCACTTAATATTCACCAAACAGAAAGGAAAACATTTTAAGACTTATAATCTGTAAGGGCGTAAAGGAGGAAAAAGAAGACAACCGCGTGGAACCCTTTTCAACCTAAGTAAAATTATAGAACCAACAGCGATATGTTCGGAAAAAGGTTAGGTTCACCGCACCCGGTGTTTATCCCAATAATATAACACGTGTTTCTTAGTTTTGTGTACCTGGTGTTTATCTCAATAATAGAAAATACTCGTTACTCAGTTTTATGAGTAGGAACGTGTCTCTCCATTTGGAGAGCTTCAAGCTGCAATCCAAACACACAAGTAATTGCTTCTCAATTTTGTGCATCGGTAAAGATCAACCTAAGTAAACTTGGGTTTAATATTTGCAGCCACTAATACGCCTTCGAAGAGTGACACAACCCTTCCTTACCTCCTCTTTTCCTAAACTTTGAAGATGTACCCAAAAAATGCTGTATAGGATTTACCCAGAAAAAAATGTACAGATTATAGAACTATTCATACAAAAAGACATCAATTGCTCCGGAACAGACTCTAGGGGCAGTTTGAGAAGGACGAAGTGAATACACAAGGACCAATCACCGAGGGATGCTCAAATCATGGTGGTAGTCCGCCACTTCTTCATATTCTTCTTACGTCGAGATCGAGGAAACAAGAGTTGCCAAATCTGTTTTTCAGCAGCGTTTGTTGTGGCAGCCTACAAATTGAAGAAGAAAAATCCATTAATTAATTCGAAAACATGCCAGGCTGAAGACTTTTTTTAAGCAAATTTATCGTTACAAATGCTTATAAGCTAAGTTCATGTAGTAAAATAGCCTATGTTGTAGGTTCTTGCTAACCATTAGATTAAAATGCCTTAAATTAAGGGTGGTGGACCGTAAAGGCTTCTTTCACACGTGGTCAATCACAAACACTTAACAGTGTTCCCTACTCTCGGATCACAAATGTTCATCACCTTACCCCAGCCAAAGGTTTGTTTACCGTCCTTTATTTAGTCTTCTGATATTAAATCGTTAATTAAAAAAGCCACTTCCCAAATTCTACCAAAAAATAAATTTCTGGAGAATCCAGTTCAAATCTTCTTCCCATCTGGCTAGGCAAGCATGTTATATGTGCGTGACACATTGGTTGACTTAGAACCTCAGACTTGTAGGTTTGCTTCAAATATTATTGATAATTCAGGAACCTCAGAAAGACAAAAAAATATTATAAAAACAAATTCATCAAATAATACGGCTCAAGTTTTAGTTAAAAATAATGCCAATAAAATTTTTTATGGGGTATCATATAAATATGGTTTTCCTTGTTCCATTGGACTTATTTTAACATTATCATGTAAATGTCCCGCATCAAACACTGGATAGCATAAAAATCATAGGCTCACACGATCAACCCTCAAATTATCTTATCCGTAAGAGGTTGACAGCAAGTAGATTGTTTTAATAACTAATACACATGTTCTGACCAGGATGTTCAGGCGAGGGTGCGTAACAGAATCAATCTGGAATAATGTACATTCTGTTGAAACACACAATCCTCACCTGGATTTTGAATGGAAAGCGATGAGTTTTTACTTCTGCACCTGAAGAGACTCTAACATCCACGCCAAGGCTGTCAACCCCAACCAGGTAAGCTCCCTGAAGCCAAGTAATAAGAACAGTAAAGTAAGCAATCGGCTTAAACCAACTGTTAATAGTAGACACCAAATCAAAGAATAAACAGATAATGAAGCAAATAACAGTCTTTTCCTACGACAGTGTATTTGCTTGGCGTCATGGAGGGAAGGAAGTAAGAAAAGAAAAGGAGAGAAGTAAAGAATCAACAATTTCCTTCTTTGATATCATCCAATGGAAAATAAGGGAGGCTTTCCTTCATTTATTTGATGTCATAAACGAAAAGAATTAAGATCTAAATAAATGTCAAATTATTTTATAACCTTTTATCCAGTGAAATTGATTTATTTGAAAGATCTGCATAGTGGATAAAGTGGGGGAAAATTGGATTACCTCAGCATCAAGACCTTTCTTCTTGCAAAGTGCTTTAAGATCATCTTCACAGAATCTGTTGAAGCGTTCCAGAATTTCCGAAGAAGAGTGTGCAAGAATATCAGGTTCAGAGTCTTGAAACTCTAGCACACTAATTTCAGACTGCAATTTTTTTGGACATGTAGAACATTCATAATTGTAATTTAGAATATAAATCTCAACAAACTTAATGAAGGTTCAAGGTACAGAGAAATATTGGGGATTTGCTAACGTACGCCATTTGCTTCCCAGGGGTATTTTAGCAGGCTACACCTTTTGGTGTATTTTTCAAAAATAAAGTCAGGATGAACACACTCTTTCAAGCAGGTGTTGCGATATAGATAGATAGATCGATAAAGAAAGAAAGAAAGAACCGGTTTTGAGACACATGCCTGATATCCATACATGGAGTGGAGCTTGATTTTCAGGATCTCTAACCGATATAGTGTCAAATTAGTGTTTCCTTGGTCATCAATACTATTTGAGTAAGAATCTTCGCCATACAATGATTGAAAAGGAACAAAGTTAAAAAACAAATTACCAATGAATCTACAGTTTTTTTGTCAAAACTAAGATTTCATGTCACTGATAAAGAAGAGCCTTTGCCTCTGCAGGTTACATAAATGCAATATGCTCAGAGAACTGCAATGACAAACTTCAAGCTTTGTTGTTATATTGAAATACTAGATAGACATTCCAAGACAAGAACCAACAAGCAATAGTAGTGAACCCAAACCACTAACACCAAATTTGAGTTTCCAAAAAAGTAGCACAACTTTAGTCAACTAAACAAGATCCTGCTACAATACAAAATTGTGAGGAAGTTCACAGCCCTTTAACAAGCTTCTTCATGAATGTGCCATGACAAGAAAGTATTGCATAAAATGCACAGCAAGTTAGCCAACAAATTAATAAACTAATTGCTCTACACATAAAAAAAAAACATGAAAGTGACATAAAAGTTAAAATTGGATTGGTGTAAATGTGTATCCTTAACTCTAACTTCCAACACGAAACTTTACATCCCCCTCTCAATAAAAATCTATGTTCTACAAAATTCAATTTTAGGAATTTCAATGGTTATCTGTTAGGTGCTCTTAGAAAAACTCAATGTTTTTTAATATTAAATGAGTTAAGAGGAAATCTGTAGATCATAGATATCAACCTTGAAGTTAATTGATACCTCTCGAGCCGGAGATGTATACAGCACCATCTTCAGTGTGATACATCCATCTTAGATAAGACCTTTCTTCATCGTAAATGGGTCTAAGGAACCCTATAATAGAAACACCATTTGAAGGATGGTTCATTCTTTTAATATATTCCACGTTGTTGACAGCCTAGAAGAAAAATCATAAAGGACCAATGTTATTTCTTCCAGAACCTATAAATCTGTTAAATCATTCTCATGTTGAAACTTGAGATATTAGCTATCTATCAGTTCTTGTTGTGTTCTTTTTCAGGGGATGGAGGACCTTTGTTAAACACTTTGAGAAATAGATTGGATGAATAGAGTTTGTAGTGTCAGGATGTCCCCAATTCAGTGAAATGTTAAACTCCTCCATTTCTGAGACCTGTTTGCAGAACAATATACTTGAGATTTAGATTTCTCACATGCATAAAAAGAATCGATTGGTAACTAAAACAACTTTCGAAATTCCATAATTTAAGCAACTGAAAATGCAAACCTCAACATCATCATCTTCCTCATCAAATGTGAATAAATCATCACCCTTGCCATTATTGAAGATGTCATACTCGCTAGCAGTCCTTCTATTATTATCATATATTGGGATGTCCATTCCAATGAAAACATTCTGAAGAAACACAGACCCTGAATATCAATTTCACAACTTCTATGTTAAAGATAAGGATGGAACACAAAAAGACCCTGCCAAAACTACTTCACTTTACCGTCCAAACAACAAATATAGCTCTTCAAGCTGTTGCACAAAAACAGAGTTTAATCACCTAAAAAAATAATACTTTCAAGATGACTACATAATCTCATGATCTGAATTAATAACTTCATATGATTTAAAATAAGTATATCGTCTATGAAAGTGGCTTTTCATTTTGAGTGAAAACATGAAATCTAACAAGGAGTCCCAAATACATCAGTCAAAAGAAATAAAGAAAAGAAAAGAAACAATAGAGAAGTAGGTGGAAGAGATTGGAAACCTGGACCTCATAACTAGAAGTACTATACACAGGTTTGACATGGTTGCCTGACACATATCTGCAACTTTCATCTACTTCAAATTTAACAAGAGATTTTTCTTAAAATAATTTGCATCAGGTGGGCAGACCAAGAAGTAAAAGAAAAGGGTGTAGAAGAAGAGAAGAAAAAGCGAAATCTCAACAGCTAAGCACAGTTGGTCAACAACTAGAATAACTAACAATGGAATCCCTTTGTAAACACAGCTACTAAATTCCTACCACAGGATTGTTAGCTCCACGATCTGCCAAAAGGTTTGCATCATCAAAGATTTCAAAATATATATCTACAGAAAAAAAAAAAACAAATAAAAGCAATAAGTTAAAATTCTCAATGTTTAATACTAAATCAGAATTCATTAAGGTAATTGATAATTCTCACATCATAAACAAAATATATGCAAAACAAAAAGAAAACAAACCTCCAAAATCATCAGTATGGTATTGAAACTCAGCCCATGAAATCTGCTCATGTGGTTCACAGTGTACCATTCCAGGAAATACTAGCAAGGCGTTTTTATTAGCCTAATGCCAACAAACAGGGCATGATGATAAAAGGATATGGATACTGCCAAAATACGCTAAGCAAAATAGAAAAATCATATGTGTGCTATGCTGCAGCTCTAGATATTGTAAATTAACTCCTTTCACATGCACGAAGGCATTTAGGCACAAACCTCTACAGTTGTTTTAGCCATTTCAGGAGGAGAGAGTCTTGCTGGCTTTGTATCATTGGAACCTTTCAGTTCTTCAAGAGGATGATAACCTTGTTCATCCATGTGATCAGAAGAATCGGGTATAGAATCTGAATAATCTGCAGCAACATTAACCTTTGAAAGGCACTGATGATGCCCTGTGGATAGCCAAAGGAGGTGTGGCAATCCAAAAAGTGAACTTTTGTACCTAAAGATAACCAAAACTATTTCAGAAAACGAAGCAATTTAGATCTTTCAAGAAGAATAATGACATAAACAAGATTTGACAAGTGACAAGAACAAGCCTATGTAAATAATTGTTGCAGTCACAGTTTAGAGAATTTTCAACTAACACAGTAAATGGAATATTTGATTGCAGAATTAATAGAAGAAAGAGACTAATGAAAATATTGGTATGACATGAATAAAAGTTACTCATTAAAAATGTAGCACCATTGTTTTGACGGTTTTAGGTGTTAAAAATTCAACTGAGTTGGGATCTCATATCCAATAAAAATGAAAAAGTTGGGCAATATAAGAAAGAAGACCAACAAACTCATTGCATTAAGATTTTTGAATTGAAAGTGGTATTGTAGTCTCTTATATGAATTTGAGTTATCAACAAACTCATTGCATTAAGGTTTTTGAATTGAAAGTGGTATTGTAGTCTCTTATATGAATTTGCTTAAAAGTCATTGGTGTCGAATATCCCTGGTATACCCCCCTCAAAAGAACCCAACAGTGGTGTCAAAGCCAATATAAATAATAAAAAAAAGAAAGAAAAGAAGTCAATCATAATAGTCGAGTGTCGTACTGAAATGGAATATGGAAGCAAATAAATCTAAAATATCTTTCCCTAATTTCCTTGTCTCTAATTAGAGATAAATTGAATAATTCCTCATATAGTACTATTACAATTCTATAAGCAAGAGAAAGGTGAATCCACTTTCAAAACAGATCACTCTGTTTTCTGAATAAGGGTAAATAATCATCAATCATGCAATGTAAAAGCACCTTGTGCTGGCAAGGTCATGCCATCTTCTGCCATCAGTAGGAAGCTTGATTGAATTGCTTGTTATTCCATATGACGTAGTGTAACATATCCCTTCTACAAGACACACAGTTTTGAACAAAGATGAAAAACTATCCAGAAGAGAGAGCATTTGAAATAACATAAATCCTCATGTCAAAGACGTTAACGGGTGTACTGTGAGCAAGTATCTCAAAAACACAGAAGAAACGAAAATATCAAAATGTGTAAAAAAATTAACAATCAAGAAGTTCTATCACTCGAGACAAAAAATCCCGTCTCCGTAAAAATTTTGCACTCACTCTCAATCAAATTCCTAGCATGTGTAATGTAGGTAAGTAGTGTCTCAAATCACATAAAACAAAAGAAAATCTCAAAACGCATAAAATAACAAAAATCGAACAAGTTCTACCACTCCATAACAAAAACATAGTCTCGATCGAAATTTTGTGCTCATTCTCGTTATCAAATTCCTAAAATCTGCATTTAGCCCCAAAACTTTTAGACTTCTTCACAATCTGAAGACCGTAAACGCATTCAATAGATTTATTTTGCTCCGGCGAACTCCACAGTTCTATTATTGCAAAAGCAAATGAAGCATTCTCCTACTTAAAAACTCGATTGAGCCTAATAAGTTGAGAACATTTTCATCTAACTAGAGTTAAACATGCAAATGCATGAGCACGAGGATTTCTTATGAACAATCGTTTTACTGTGAAATGAATTAACGGATTGTCTATTTGAAGGAGTAATAGTAATTCGGAATTTGAATAGCGTAGAAATAAGAGTTCGAAATACTTACCAGAAGGTGAAGAGAGTGAAGAAGAAGCAGGAGGTCGAATAGCCATGGAAGACAACGACGATTTGAGAAGAGAGGGAAAGTGTGTTTCGTTTCTCGCTTTTTATGTGACAGTGAAAGCGCTAACTAACAACGATTCCAGCAGAGACATGACGATCGCGTGTGCTTCTGTTGTGCAGTGGAACTCAAAAGGCAGGCTTCAACTTTTGCTTCTCGAGTGAATCGTCTCCTGCCGCTGCACCTCCATCTTCCTTGAAGAAAAAATCTGGAGCACTCATCCTTTTCTCGCTCTTGCTTATTGGATGATCGACGGTTGGGATTGAACTGAATTTTTGCTGCATATAAAATTGGCTACAGAGGATTTACTTTGCCTACTTTACCCTCGCTTCCCACGTAAGCCACGTGTCCTTCAATTTTTTCCCTTTCATTTATCATTATTGTTTAATTAAATTGTTCATCTCGGGACGATGGTTATTAATTTTATTTTCAGTTACTTTTGCACATAATAAAAAATAAATAAGTTTAATATTTATGATATAATAAATATTTCTTGATAATTTGTTTTTGTAAATTAATTTTTACTGTGAAAGATTTGTGTAAACAAAAATGTTTTTATGTTTGATCCTAATAGATTTACTTATCAAACATAGCAAACCGGCATTACCCAATTAATTTAGAACATAAGTATGCATTGAGTTAATTTAAAGTTGGCTTGGCTCCAAAATCATAAATTTGTCTTATTTCTGAATTTATGTATGATGTATGTTGAGTTCTTATCTCTAAAGAATATTCGATTCTAAAATTATTCTTTATGAATGCTAGATACAGAAATTGAAGATAGAATTTGGTTGTCTCAGTATGATTCTTCTATTTTAACTTTCCCAACTCCTATTCTTGGTAAAAAAAAAACAGAGAAAAATAATCATCTTTAAGAAATTAACATTAGTTTCTCAGAATACTTACAAGGAAAACATAAAATTTTTAAATGTATTCCCTTGATTTTTTTAATTGCTGAAATATCACTCTTTTATTGTGTAAATGAACTGCATATTTTAAAGAGTAATCTTTAATTTTCAAATATAATTTTATTTAGATTTATGAGTTTTTCCATTTTTTTTTTAACGGCAGATGAGTTTTTCCCTATAATGCATCAAATAATACCTTATTTTTACTTAGCGTAAGAATCATTATGTGTTAATAAATTTAGGGCATGTTTCTTTAAACGTTTTTAAATTCATTTAATTGGGACATATTTTAATAAAATTTTTATTATTGAAACTAACTTAGACATACATTTCAATTACATTTAATAATTTAAAATTATTTGTCAAAATCAATTCTACTAAATTTTAAACAAACAAGTCTTCTTTCTGCATTTCATGGTAATGCAATGCCTTTCATTACGATACATCAATCAAAGAAGCCAATGGTTGCTCCTCTCAGTGCTTGAAAGGTGGAAATGTTCCCATAATCTCAGGAGTAATTGGCACATGATCCCTGCTGGCTGCTGCTAAGCTCAGAACATGGCCAAGGGCTAACTTGATGAGCAAATCCAGACACATCAGAACACTTCCAAGGAGGATTTCTAGGTCCTGTCACTCCACCAAGGTTGATATCATAAAGGCAAATATCAGTGAAAGGTGAATTTTTCACCCCTTGTATCAACCCAGCCTGCAAAACCTTCACACCCCAAACATTCTTAATCGTGACACCCTTCACAAGGGGAAGAGCATTCGGGTCAAATTTGTCATCAGGGTGGTCCCCAACATCACCTGAGATCCTTATTCCCTTCCTTGCATCCTCCATGTACACATGAGACACGGTTATATTCTTTATAAATCCACCCCTGCCACTGTTGGTCTTAATGTGGATACCAATTCCCACTTTGTAAAGGTTGATGTGTTCAGCAAGTACATTCTCCACCCCACCAGAAGTTTCACTGCCAATAGCAATCCCAGCAAATGGAGATGATCCACTTACTCGCCTGATGGTGATGTTAGAGCTAGGAAGGCCATAAGCAATCCCATATTCATCCCATCCACTCTTCACAGCCACAAGATCATCTCCAGTAGATATGTATGAATCCTCTATGCACACATTGGAACTTGAATCTGCATCAATTGATTACTTGTATGAATGGATATGCAAGTGAATATTGTTCTATTTAGAAAACAATCACTAGATACCTGGATCAATGCCATCAGTATTTGGAGAGTCCCTTGGCGCCAAAATGGTGACAAATCGAACAACAACATTGCTGCAAAGAAGTCAGACAATTAGGAATCAAATTTAAGGATGACAGCTAGCTAGTTTCTAGAGACAAAGTAACAAGCTTATAAAGAATTCATACCAATATGACTTAATATTTTCCCACAAACATCATGGTAATATAATGGTACCAAATAATAAATAAAAGAGACATGAAGAATGCTATCTATCACCAAACGTTAAATTCCTCATGAGTGATGACCTATATCAACCTATACCTGCTGTAAACCGGGTGTATGTTCCAGAAAGGAGAATTCTTGAAGATTACATTTGAAATAATAATATCTCTAGAATTCACAAATTCAACCAGGTTTGGTCTGGTAAACTGAAGAGATCCCTGCCTCCACTTATTCCACCACGCATCTCCTTGCCCATCAATTGTCCCATTTTCACCTTTGAAAAAATATGAATGTGTGTGAGAGAGAGACAGAGGGTAAAGTTTGCACACTAAACCCTCCCGTCTTGATATATTATCTAAAGTAATTCATGTAATTCAACTACTACTGAATCCAAAAAAAAAGTTATTTAAATATCAAAACAATTATGAATAATTAGAAAATATTAGTGTTGATGATTTTTTAGTTAATTTTGGTTGATATTACTTCTTGATCAAAGTTCTTAAAAAAAAATCAACTAATATTGATATAATGTCTTTTCAATTAACATTGACCAATATTGTTTTAAGTTTACCTCTATCAACATTGTTTAAAGTCTTGATCCCAATTATTTCAATTGACATCTATCAAAATTATCTTTAGAACATTGTTCACAATTATTTTATCTGACATCTATCAAAATTATCTTTAGAACATTGTTGGTTGGAATTTTTTTCTGAACTCTTTGATGGATGTAGCCTAACAACTACGTCTGCGGATATTGAAAAAAATAATCCTAGTCCATATTTGTTAAAAGTTAAATCCCAAACGATCTATTTGACAAATCATATTAGTGTGGATGATAAAAAAACAATCACCACACAAGCTAACAACAAAATAGACCACAACATATATATCAATAAAAAGATATATATAATACACATTGAAAAAGAAAATAGTATTCTCCCAAATTAGTTGAAAAGGCTCTTAACTAATATCCAAAAATAAATAATAGCGGTAAAAAATAAATACTAACAATGTAAATAAAACAATTACTCCTACTATCATCAATAAAAAAACTTTAAAAAATATTAATAAAATAATAATCCTTTTAAATGTCATACCATAGTCAAATCAGCAATCTTGACCAAAATCAAATTAAAGAATCTAATTAATTTTATAAAATTATAAAATTTTAATTTCCTTTTAAATTTATTATTCAAGTAATATATTTTTATCATAAATATATTTTGATTTTTCTATAAAAATAAATTATTCTTAAAATTCTCTGTCCAAATATACATTAACATATATACATTAAGATGGTTTTAGAAGATGGTTGACGGTTTTAGAGAGGTCAAGTATAGTTTAAAACTAAATTTTAAACCCAAAATCCTAGATCCTAAATTTTAAAACTAAAATGATTAAGTGGAGTTAAATATCTGCATTGATAATTAGTATCATGGATGGGTATTAATTAAGTGGATTCTGTATAAGCACTCTCATAGAAGACTTTAATACAAGTGGATTCTATAACCTATCTCATAGAAGACTTTAGTATGCTTAAAAAGTGTAAGAAAATTTTCATAAACCAAGAATAATTATATTTTATAAGTATTATTTAGATATTATGTGGTCTGCTTCATACCACGAAATCAGATTCAATACTAATTTTTTAGTGCGTCCTATAAAACATTTAATATTAGATACCCACCAGTGATTACCACATCCTGAACTCCATCTCCATGCATAAAACTCATATACCTTCCTCCAGGCAGCTCCCTTCCTCTTCCATAAGAAGGCAAGGGTGCAATCAAAAGCCAATTTGATGAATCCTATTGAATCAAGCAAATGAAGGGTATTAGAAATTGAGTCCTAGTTCATCTGAAACTTCTGATCTATTTTTGCTTCTCTTAAAGAATAAGAAAAGGAAGAAATGATGAAAGATGTTTATTATAATTTTGTATGCAGCTAGATCAAAGTGTATTCAAATCAGATTGATGTTTGATTAAAACAAAGGAATTACAGTAGCATGTGGCAGCAGCAGAATAAGTCTCTACCCCACCACCACTTGATTATAGGAAAGAAGAGACAGTAACTGTCAGAAATCCAAGCTGCTAAAGCTACAATGTGATGCAGAAAGTGGCATGCATTGATGAAGACGAGACCCCACAATAGTTTCTATCCTTTCAAAGTGGGACCCACCACAGATCATGGAGATTGTATGTTTCCCACCATCCATTACCATCATCTACCGTCCATACTCATACCACCAACCATACAGACAAACAACAACATCTGTGGACTGAATCGTTACATTTTTCTTCTACACACGTGAAATGCTTCTAAATTGTCACATCGTATTACAATTTCACGTTTCTTCCTATTTTTTTTTCCCGTATACTCCTCTGGAGTCGGTGGAGCTAGTATACACACAGTAATGTTTAAGCAAAATTCAAACTGTCTAAATTAACAAAAAATAATAATTCATGTAAAATGTACATTAAAATTAATAATTAAAATTAATAGACGGAAATAACAATTAAAAATGGTTTGATTGTGTACCTGGGTGGCCATGATAACGGCACCGGCAGCGAGGAAGAGGGTCATGTGGCTGGTGAGGTTGAAGGGTTCTGTTAAATAGACCCCGGGAGGGACGTAAAGGAGCGTGCCTCCGCCACGTGGCAAGTGCTGAATCCGGTAAATGGCCTCTCTGAAGGCCTTGGTGTTGAGGGTGCGGCCATCACCCACGCCGCCGAATTCAGTTATGGAGATGTTGGCGCTGCGGAACCCCAACGGCACTATGTTGGAACACGACACCGTTTCGGCCTCGCCCGAGACAAACCAACAACAACACAGACACAGCAGCGTGAAGCAACCGAAGCGCATTTTTGCTGGATCAGATTGGGAGAAACGAAGAACCAAAAGGGCTCTCTCTGAAGTTAAGAGCAGTGGGTTCTACTGCGCTGGTTGGTGAAAGCATTAAAGTGGTAGTAATGGTTGGGTTCTCTTGTCTCCTACTACACTGAGAGAATCACTCTCATTCTGCTGTAAATATTTTGTGTGTGATAATGAAATTAGATGCAGAAAGCTCAAAAGGATCCTACTGAATTTCTCTTTCCCTTCTTACTATTCTTGTTTAACCAAAAAGTTAAGGTGAAATTCTTTGAAGGGGAAGTTCAAACATGTGTATGGTCTTTTTTTTCTAAAGAGCTTTGTTTTCCAGTTAAATTAAAACATTTAGAAAAATTATACGAGGTTGTTTGTCAATATTATTTATGTATAATTTAATTTTAATCTAAAAAATTTTAATGTTAGCTTTTATAAAATTATTTATGAATATTAGTTGTCCGCCAATTGAAAAGATAAATTTCTTAAACACTTATTCGTTTTGTTGAGATTTTTCTAGAAACATTAAATGATAGTTTCAGTATTAATTCTGAGTTGAGATTTTCATTTATGCTTAATTTGAGAATAAAATTAATATTTTAATGTAAAAAAAAATTGTTATAGAAAGTTGTACAAAGTGAACATACTATCTTGTTAAAACTATATAGTACTATGATGTCCGGATAAAGAAGAAAATCAGTAGAGCTTAAGTTAATAATCACCTTTCAAGATTGATTATGCTTGAAATTAAGGTAAAATTGTCCTACTTAACTTGGATTATTAGGACTTTTGATATATTATTTTTGGTTAATTTTTTAACTTTGTTAGTTAGTTGAAAAACTTGCGTGACTTTGTTTCTAAGAGGTTCAAATTGAATCTGATTTAAGGGATCTAGTTGAAAAACTTATGTTATGATTACTTACTAATTAAATGTCACTTCAATGATAACACTCAAACAACTAACATTCTAAGTTTTAAATGTAATTTCAATCATAATTATGCTATTTACACCATGCTTTAATTGTTCAAAACATTAAATATACATGTACTTGCAACTAAATTAAAGTGCTTTATTTTCACAATAATACAACATAATACCTCTTCTTTTATTTCAACTTAGTAATGCATATCAGATATCCAATTAATGCAAACTGAATAAATGCTTTGTAATTAAATTCCTTTATCTAGATATAATATATCTATTAACTAATTTTGTCAAACATAATTTTAATTTCTAAAAAATAAAAAAAAATCAAATATAAAAGATAATTTATTGAAAAAAAGTAAAGTATACATTATTAGTTTTGCCCAAAGTAGTGTAAGATTTAAATAAATAGTAGAGCTCTTTCTATATGGTTAACACATTTTAATTAATAAGAAAGTACTAAAAATAATATGAACTAAAGTTTGTTATAACATTTTTTTTTTTTTCATTCAATTAAGGTTTAACCAAGTTTTTTTTGTCTTTGTAATTATTGTTTTGATCGTTTTTTATTCTTTCAAAACAAATTTAAAATTGTCCCTTTAATTACATTTTCTTTTATTTTGAGTTCATATCTATTTTAAAAGAAATAAAAATAAATATGTTTGTATATATCATGTCAACACAAAGATAAACCATGTCATGTTATTAGTGCTATTAATATTTTAATATACAGGAGATACATCGTCATTATATTGTCATCTATTCATAATTTATAATTTATAATTTATAACAGTAGAATTTTTTTAGTGTAAATATTTTATATTTTTATTTTACTCTTAGTTAAATTTTAAAAATAAAAAAATCTATAACAATATATATAGATTTCACATTCAATACTTTTATTTTATTTTTTATATTTTTTAAATATAAATTATCTGAAAAATAAAATTAATTATTATATAATCGCCCTAACCATTATTATTAATATTTTTAAAATATAGTCTTTTCTTTTAGTTATATATAATGGGGATAATATATTGATTTAGTATGCAATTTTTGTATGTCAAATTTTATTTGTGTAATTATTATTGTTGTTATTTGTTTTTCTCCTATACATATTTTTAAAACTACTTTTAAATTAGTTACGTTCTCACGTCTCAAATTACTCGTACTCAACAACAAATCAGAAATTACCCACTAATTATCCTTTTTTTATGTTTTAAAAAATGTAAAGACATGTCTCTTCTTCACTAATATTAGATAAACTAAAAATCGAATGAAAATTTACCATGAGAGGAAAGAAACTATATATAAGGATAAAAACAATAAAACTAAAAAAAAACATAATTACTGAAAAAATAATTAATTATCAAATATCATAATAAATTTGATTAAATGTATATAGAGTCAAAATCTAAATTTTAATAACTTATAATCACGTCCTTTCCGCATATTTTTTTACTTTTCTTTTCTTGTTCAATACTTGCCATTCGATTACACATGTTTATTTAGTTTTATAAACTAATAAAATGAAAGTTTAAATTAAATGAAATGAAAATATATAATTTTTTTATTGTTCAATACTTGTTATTAGATATCCATATTTATTTATTTATATAAAATAATAAAACGAAAGTTTAAATTGAGTGAAATGAAAATATATAAATTTATTAGTTTAATTTTATAAAATTAGTCATTATTTATGCAGCTTTCACCTTTGTAGAAAGTTATATGAAAATAAAATATTAAATGAAAAACTATTTTGTATAGCTTAATTATGAAATAAATAAGTTGGAATAAAAATTGTATATTTTAATTGATAAAAAATTTAAAATTTTGATTAATTCTAAAAAACATGTTATTTTGATTAATTTTGAATAATTTATAAATTATACATTAATTCTAAAAAAATATCTAAAAAAATTAATAAATAAACTTATCATCTGTCTAATTTCTCGTCATATTTTATTATCAATAAATTCCATAGATATTTGATATCAACATTAAAGTTATAAAAAACATGTTATTTTTGATGTTTTTGAAAACAAAAATATTAGTTTGGTGACATCTGCAAATGTGTGTTTCACACAATAAATGTGAGAAATTGAATACTTTAGAACAGACATAAATTCTAATAAATACTACAGTCATCACAATCAACTCCATTCAAATAAAGAGATATAAACAAAATGCAAGTTAAACTTTACTATATTTTATGGTAGTTTCTATAACACATTTGAAAAAAATGTAAATAATCTTCATAAATAATTCTAACATCATAATGTTAACAATGCACCTTGAAGACATATATAACAATTTTATTTTTTTTCCTGATGTTTAAAATTTGGATATACAAAATTTTTCTTGTATTGAATATAATATTAACGAATTTAGATATCCAAACAATTTAATGCAAACTAAATTCTCATAATTTTAAAATCTAGTCCAACACCCAATTAATTTTCAATTATTTAACAATGTGAGTTAACATGAATTTCTTTTAAACATAACCTTATTGCTAAAAAAATGTTTAATATTTGAATTAAAAAAGAGAGTATTTAAGGTATAATTTAGTAGGCTATGCTCTATCTGAACTATCAAGGAAGTTAATTTTATTCAGTGTATATAAATCAAAAAGTATATTGTATATATAATAACTTTAATGCGTGGACGATAATATATATATATATATATATATATATATATATATATATATATATATATATATATACTAAATAAATATTATAATATTATAAAACTTTACATAATAAATATTTCTTGTATTTCACTATTTTTTAAAAAATGTGATTATACTCCTAATATTAAGTTTACAATAATTTCCTGTTTAATAATAAAATATTATATGGTACTGAAATTTTTAGAACTTTATTTTAATTATATTAACATTGAAATAAAAACTAAAATTCAAGATACTATAAAAAAAAGTATCAAGTGAAATAAAAAAAAAGTTTTACATCAATAATAATATTATATTTCAGTCGCTAAAGTACAAAAGAAAACAATAAAAACTAAAGTTTCTTGTAGCCATATTAATTTTGATGAAAAAAAAATAAAAAAACTTTGATTTAAAGATATCTGTTGAAAAATATTATACATTTTATACTTAATCTTTTGAAATATTCGTCAGTCGCAGGCACATTTGCTTTTATATTCCTTTTAAATTTTATTGCACCAAAATTTGATATATTTAGGTAATACATTTTTATGTAGTGTTGTAGTATTATCGATAGGGTTTTAATTTTTTTTTATAACTAGTAATTTTTTTTATCTGGCGTAGAAGAAGTAAATAATATAACTATAATTAAATATTTAAAATAGTGGAACAATATTATTAAAAGTATCATGATTGAAGTTTGATGTAAATTTAATAGAATCAAACCAATATGTCAACTTTTTTAACTTTCTTTTATTTTTTTACTTGTTTATATTATTTTGTTTTAATTGCGCATTTACTTTCTATTTTTTAATTAGTTGTTTAAATAATTACAATAAAAATTTATGAGGTTTATTAAAGTTTTAAACATAATAATCTACTATTCTTTTAATGGTGTAAAACCTATTTTTGTTTATAAATATAAGATTTGCTTAAAAGTAAAATATTATTTTAATATAGATGATACATATAAATTTCTTAAAAATATAATTTTTTTATAAATTAAAAAAATTAATTATATAAATATTTTATTCATTTTATAAATTCTTTTTAATTTAAGTAATTTATTTGTGTAGGATTATATTAAAATATTATTTTATTTATAGCCAAATCTTATAAGCATATATATAAATGATAATGAATATGTTCCTTAATATTTGTTTGAGGAAGAAATCCTAGATTAACTAAATGCAAGTATATAAGTACGATTAATATCTAATCTTTTAAATTGGATATAAAGATAAGAATAAATATGTATATATTTTTCATGTCCCTATCCTAATATCCTTTTCCATCCTCTTCGTTTATAATTTCTAAAATATTTTTAATTTAATAGGTGATTTAAAAAAATTATATTAACTTTTTTTTTCATATTTCTAAATTATGCATTCAATTATCTTTATTTTTTTATTTGATACTCTTATGTAACGTTTGTAAAATTACGATTTTTTTATATTTCTTTTTAATATTAAATATTTAATTATATCATATATAGTTTTCTATTGTTTATAATAAAATATTTAATTAATATTTATATAAACTCGGAATACAAATATACTTCTTTGATGTGAAAAAAAAAACCTATTAAACATAAGAATATAAATGAATTTTTGTCTAAAAATGAAAATAGAATAATCAAACGCTAAAGATACAAAGAAATTCAATAAATCTTTGAAATCACTTGCATAATAAAAAAACATGTTATTTTCAAAATTTTAAAAGTAAAAATAAAAATAAAATGCATGACAACTAAAAATGTTTCGCACAATAAATATGAGACATTAAATGCTGAAAAAAACCATAACTTCTAATAAATTCCAGCGCGTCACAATTCATCACATCTTTTGTGAGACTTCAAAAAAAATAATGCCACTAAGAACTACATTAATATTAGTAAATAATGTTAAATAATTTTTTTATAATGATATATAAAATATATAATTTTTTATAACTTTTTATGATATAATTTTTTTTAGTTTCACATGACATCTATTTTTTATGAAAGTTATTTTATTACTTATTATTTTTATTTTTGATAACTGAAAAAACAATAAACACACACCCAATGGAATCAGTGTTTACAATAGATAAAGAAAATAAAGACAGTGGAAATCTCAAGTGCTAAATTTTATCAGCATAATAGGTTGATTATATCTTGTTATGTTATATTTCACAGATCTAATTCTTTGAGGTTTTCTATAATATTTAATGAAAAAAAATAAATGCAAATATGTCTTTGGAAACTTTAAAAATTCACTATTTTCTTTGTCTAATAGATAAAATTATTAGTAATATGATATAAAATGATTTTCTCAAAGGATTTTTTTTTATACTTTCTTATCACTACTTATAGATGAATTTGCTATAAAGTCTAACATATTGATTCTTCACAGAAAAATTAAATTGGTATTCATGAAACAAACGTGAAAACCGAATGCATGAAACAAGCACAAATTCAAAGCTATTGAAGCATAACGACAAAATGAACCGATCAAAATGAATGCTTTACCATTTTTTGTGAAGAAGCAAAGTTTTCTTAACTACAACTCATGTCATCAAAGGTTGACCACGGTCCCCGACCATCCCTATATATACCTCGTGCATTTCTTCCCATTTAGCATCACCAAAACTCATCTACATTCTAGAAAGTGTTTTGAGTTTCAACAAAAATGAAGAACGTGTTTGTAGGTTTTCTAGCCCTGTTACTTGCACTGGTACTTACAGTTACAACTTCAGAAGTTGATGTTTCAGGGCCACCAAAATCAACTAGTAGAACATCAGGTCCACCAAAAGCATCAGATGCAACTTCAGGTCCATCAAGGTCAACCGTTATAGCTTCAGGATCCCTAAGTCATTTGATGTAACTTCAGGTCCACCAAAGTCAACTGTTATAGCATCAGGTCCACCAAAGTCAATTGTTACAGCATCAGGTCTAGAAAAAGCACCCATTATAACTTCAGGACCACCAAAACCAATTCATGAAGGGCCAGAGGCTTCAGGACCTCCCAAGCCATCTGTTACCATTTCAGCTTCACATACAGATAGAACTTCAGGTCCACCTAAAAAGCCGATTACAACTTCAGGTCCACCAAAGTCAACTGTTAGGTCATCAGGTCCACCAAAGTCAATTGACAGGGCATCAGGCCCACCAAAGTCAATAGTTAGGGTATCAAGTCCAGAAAAAGCACCCATTACAACTTCAAGACCACCAAAACCAACTCATGAAGGGCCAAAGGCTTCAGGACCTACCAAGCCATCTGTTACCGTTTCAGCTTCACACACAGATAGAACTTCAGGTCTACCTAAAAAGCCAATTACAACTTCAGGTCCACCAAAGTCAACTGTTAGGACATCAGGTCCACCAAAGTCAACTGCTAAGGTATTAGGTCCACCAAAGTCAACTGACAGGGCATCAGGGCCACCAAAGTCAACAGTTAGAGCATCAAGTCTAGAAAAAACACCTATTACAACTTCAAGACCACCAAAACCAACTCATGAAGGGCCAGAGGCCTCAGGACCTCCCAAGTCATCTGTTACCATTCTAGCTTCACATACAAATAGAATTTCAGGTCCACCTAAAAAGCCAATTACAACTTCAGGACCACTAAAATTAGTTTACTAGGTTCTATAAATCGATTATAACTTCTTGCTAAGGCAAATGAGATAATAATGTAGTAAATAATGATGTTTGAAAGTTAATCTCTTCCAAAAAAAATCTAGAAAATATATATGAAATAAATGTTTTATGTTGCAAATATTAACTTTTTAAATGTTTTATGTGCCTTAATCTATGCATATTCGTATTAGGAATCTAAATGCATGTTTAGTTCTGCATTAAAAAAAATAAGTAAGTTTAACAATATATAAGAAAAAAATCTACAAATCTAATGTCTTTAAGATTTTAAATTAAAAATAATGTTATTTTCTTTTTAAAATCATACTTTTTCTTTAATATCGGAATTCATACACAAGAAAAATTAGATCAGAGTAAAGCTATGCCAGAAATATCATCCCATGACGATGAAAGTAGAAAACAAAACATTAAGAACAAAAAAACTATGTAGAATAAGCAAAGTTATTTTTAATTACGATAAGGAGAAGATACAAGAGTAGAATGAAACACACCAAAAATTAACTTTGCCTTCTCTCAACGTGGGAAAATAAGCATAGGATCAAGTAAAATAAAAACTTAATTTCATGTTTATTATTGTGAAAAGGTAATTTTGATTTTTCAATTTTTAATTAGACAATCAGTTAATCTTATAATATATGCATTACGTAGCAATGCGAAACTTTTCTTTATGTTGATGTCACTGTAAATGGTGCTAACATGCTCTCAGACAGTTCCAACAACAAGTCTCTAATAAACAGGTTATACAAAATAATTAAATCGATTTTAATAAACATTGAACAATTATTTTTTCCCCTCACTTTCAGCATGCAGAACCATCAAGTGTTCACCGAAAATTTAACTTGAATGGGTATAAATTTAACATAAAATAAAAATTTAACATGTGTTAGAAATTCTATATAGACTAGAAATAAAATATTCACATTATTTATATTATATAAATAAATGAAAATCTTACTATTATGAGAGAAATGCGTTTAAGATTTTAACTTTACTAGGACTAAAATCAATTCACATAATATATAATATATAATATATAAGTGAGTATAAAACTTACTTTCCAACTAGTGTGTTTATTAGAAAAGAAAGTTTGTAATATTAGAAGAAACTTTGTCTTTCACAAAAAGATCCTGAGATAATAGATTTTTTTAATATTTTTAGTTTTTCAAGTTAAGGAAACACTTAAAAACTATCTCAACTAGTGTCTTTATTATAAAAGAAAGTTTGTAATATTAGAAGAAACTTTGTCTTTCACAAAAGATCCTGAGATAATAAATTTTTTTAATATTTTTAGTTTTTCAAGTTAAGGAAACACTTCAGAAAAACTATCTCAATAAATATTATAATAAAACAATGGTTACATAATCAAAGCTCACAGTGTTATAAATGTAGCATCTTTCCATACTTTTTAATTCATCCAAAAAAGAAACTGAAGTGAATGATTGAGATAAAGCAGTGTGGCAAAATGAAGAGTGTGTCTATATCTTTTCTTCTTTTGGCAATTTTGTTACTCCTCACAGTTATAGTCATGAAGCTAGTAGAGGGCTTCAGCTGTCTGGCGACAAAACTCTCATTGTCGTCATGTTTACCTTTTCTCACCACCAATGTTGATACCACTTCAACTACTTGTTGTAATGCGTTTAGTCATTTGAAAGCCTTAGCACAAACAAAACCTGAATTTTGTGCTGCATGTGACTGTCTTGTGAGAGGAGCCACAAGCATTCCTAACCTAGACAAAGATAAAGCCGTCAAACTTCCTAAACGCTGTAATATTGATGTGGGTTTTCCCATCACCAAAGACTTCAATTATAGCATGTAAGATTTTTTTTTCTATGTATATATGGTTATTAATTTTTTCATGTTAATATCCCTCTTTGATTTATTTTTCATGTTTTTTTTCTTCAGATCTCTTTTTAAACAAGAGGTTGAGGAAGAGATGAGACCTGGGAAATGATGAATTATACTTGGAAGTTACTTTCTTTTTCATGTAAAAACAAGATTGTAATGAGATTGTTCTTGAACTTATGTGGGAGAAGAAGCATTTATGTTGAAAGCAATTTTTTCATAAAGTTTTCTTTGAGTTTAATTAAAATGTATTTTTTAATTGTTTTAGTATTTGAGATTCATTAGCCTAACAAAATAATCAAAATTAACCATGTGAAGCTTTCATTTCAAGATGTTAGGCTTAATTACATTATTATATTAAAGAAAACTTACGCATAGAAAGAACTTTTATGTCTATCTAAAAAGCCAATTACAATTTCAAGACCACCAAAATCAACTAATTAGGTTGCTATAAACATTTACAACTTCTTGCTTAAGGCAAAGAAGATAGTAATGTAGTAAACAAGAAGATAATAATGTAATAAACAATTATATTTGAAAGTTAATCTCTTTTAAAAATTTAGAAAATATATATGAAATAAACGTTTGATGCTAACTTTTTAAATGTTTTATTTATTTTATTTTATAGTGTGAATCTAGTTTCGTATTGACTATAAATAAGTTAAGTAACGTATAATAATAATAAAAAAGACTATAAATCTAATAGATTTTATATTAAAAGTGATATATTTTTTTATATAATAGCTATGCAGAATTATTATTCATGATGATCAAAATATAAAACATTAAGAAGTAAAAAACTAACTAGAATAAGCAAAGTTGGTTTTAATTAATATAAGAAGATATAACAGTAGAATAAAAATCACCAAAAATTAACTTTGCCTTTTCTAAACCTGAGAAAATAAAAGCATAGGATCGAGTAAAAAGAAAAAAAAAAAAAAGCTTAATTTCATGTTTAGTATCTTAGTTACCGTGAAAAGGTAATTTTGATTTTTTAATTTTTAATTAGACAATCAGTTAATCTTATAATATATGCATTACGTAGCAATGTGAA
>Ga0209489_101089_pt1:40000-55242 | contig 55242 bp, 18 predicted proteins | sample SiratrowhiteBW_FD_187527 | JGI IMG/M metagenome (GOLD analysis project Ga0209489, IMG submission 187527) | Root nodule microbial communities of legume samples collected from California, USA - Siratro white BW (SPAdes) (version 2) | ecosystem: Host-associated > Plants > Roots > Nodule... | reverse complement strand
ATATATATATATATATATATATATATATATATATATATATTAATTGCTTTAAAATATTATAATAAAGAAACAATATATAGATATTCATTAGAAGATCTATTACCTTTAATAATATATATTCGCATATTAATATAACACTATCATTATAATCACAACATACACAAGATTAAATTAGTATTAGTTAAAGTTAATATAAAAGTTCAGTAATATTATACATTTAGATACACATTGCAATGAAATTTTCTAATAATATTCTCAACTTTACTCAATTTTTTCTACAATTTCAAAAATTCCAACTTCATTTAGATTTTCAAATATTAAGCATGTTTACTAAAATTAATATCCAATTCAAGATTTTAACAAGATAATTCGTTAGTGATTATAGTAATTTATTGCATGTAACTAATCAATATTCATTAATAAACTTTGTCTCTTCCTACAACTAAAATTCTCATTATAACTGATTTGAAATTAGCATTAATGACTCCAATATTCAATATATATAGTAGATTTTAACTAGGCTAGTTACTATTTAGGTTATTGTGAGTCACTAACATTAATTTAACACATTTTATTTTAAAACATTGATTCTCATTAAATATCTGAATATAAACATTAAAGAATATTCAAAATATACGTATATATTTATTCATTATAATAAATATCACTTAAGACAACAATTTAAGATATAAAAATTGTGACTTAAAGTTTAGATAACAATTTTCAATCATGGTATAGGTGGTGTGGTCATTTATAATAGGAAACGGTTTTTTATAAGATAACAAAAATCACATATGTTGTTATATGTGAAATATATATTTCTCTTAATTTTGTGTAAAATGCTCATGTTGAAGTTCAAGATGGAAATAATTAGTATATTGTTACTTATGTCTTCAAACCATAACGTTAACACAACTAAGGCTACATAATTTTAAACATGAACAACATTTTAGAAAATATTAATAAATAAAATAAATACAATTGAATCCATAATAAATAACATTCACGCACGTATACTTAGTGTTCAAACTAAATGATGGAAACAATTGTCTTGAAATCATAATAATAAAGAAAAACCTATCAAAATTAAAATAACAAAAAACTTCGTTAAGAAAAAAAAAACATGATGTCGAGAATTATTTTTTACTCCACAACAAAAAAAAAAAAGTTTCTTCTACAAGAGTGTCTTCATGGTCTTCAAGATGCAAATGATACAAAATATACATCTTATAAAAAAAAAACTGACCAAACTATGATAAAAACTAACAAGAGAATCAATTTATGAATCACACCACATTTATAAACCAACCCTTCAAACTATAACTAAAACCACTTTTTGTCATTTGGTTATCCAATTCATCAACTAATCTACGGTGTGGTCCTTATGCTGCATCATAACAATCATGTTGATGGATCTACATGGTATTAAATGTAACATGGAGGATAAAAGTGACAATGAGGGTTACACAGAGCAGGTTGGTCTCTACTGGTACTTGGTAGTGACAGAGGAATAAGGCATTTTAGGAGGTTTTGGTAAAGTGAAAGAGAACAATAATAATAAGTGTCAAACGGCTTCTAGATGAGTGGGTTATCAAAAATAACATTGATATAATTTAGTTTAGTATTAAATTTGGTTAATTAAGTGAATTCAATTGGTTAAGCTATTCAATATAAATTGGTTAACTAAACAACCTTTTAGAAAGCTAAATACAATTTGGACTTTTAGGTGTAGTTAAGTTAAGTTTGCAATTCAATTTGGTTTTGAGTGGTTCTTTATCCATTCCTTTAGACCCTCTAAAGTGTCTTTTATTCTAGAAGATAATACATAAACTAAACAATAACTTTATAAGGTAGGTTGTGAAAATATTAAAACATAATAAAATAATGAGTAAAATAAACAACCAATGTAAATGTTGATCGAAAAAATCATTGTTTTCAACTTGAAGTATATATGTATTTCTATGAATAAACTATAAGTTTTTTTATAAGTTTCTTTAGGGTAGTTTTTGAGTAAGTTACTCGTGTTTAAAAATGTTTTCTTTTTTCGATTGAGGGAGAGTGTACCAATGTAGAAGAGAGACTCTCACTTGAGGGGAAGTTTGTCAGGTGTCCAAGTGTGAGTCTAAGTCCCACATTGAGTAGGAATGAGAAAGTTGAGCAACATATAAGAAAGAAGACCCACAACCCTAATGTCTTAAGGTTTTGGATTGAAGGTGATGTCATTCCCTTGTATGTTTGACTCTGTTCTCATTCTTATTTGTCTTCCTGGTGTTTTCTCTTTGATTTTCCCAATAAGTGGTATCAAAGCCGATGGTTTATGGCGATAACCGGTGTTTTCTCCTTGATTTTTCCAATAAGTGATATCAAAGCTGATGGTTTGTGACGATAACCGGCTCAGACGAGTGTGAGTCTAAGTCCCATATTGAGTAAGAATGACAAACCCAATGTCTTAAGGTTTTGGGTTTGTGACAATAACCGGCTCAGACGAGTGTGAGTCTAAGTCCCACATTGAATAAGAATAACAAACCCAATGTCTTAAGGTTTTAGGTTCAAGGTGGTTTCATTCTCTAATTTAAAAATTTTCCCAACATTTAATACATAGTGAAAGTTGAGATTACTAAATGAAAAATGATGAATCTACCTTGGATTGGAATATATAAGTACCATTAATTACATTTTTATTAATATTACAGTTGTTAGTTGAATGTCCTAGATACATAAAATTGTTATTTTATCCACTACAAAGATTTATTATATTGCAATAAGAAAAGCTAGTAAATAACTTATATGGATTTAACAATATTCACCCAATAAAAAAGTGTTTTTCATGTTAGGATGCAATACATTTATAAAAAAATTAGCATTTCATTTTAGAACAAAATACATTGGTTGTTGGTATCACTTCATAAGATATTTTCTCGAAAAAGTTCTAATAGTGAAAAAGATCTAAAGAAGTAAGAATCCGACATATGTGTCAACAAAGGTAGGGGATATTAATTAATAAAATGAAATTGTGTTTAACTTTAATTGACTTTTATAATAAAAGATTGGAGAAAGTCATTACATTGATAAAATTAAAATTACTTTTGAAATAAGAGATTATTGGACTTGATTATATAAGTAAATAAAATAAATGAAGTAATATTATTTTATTGTGAGAGAAAAAAAGGAAAGATGTCAGAGTAAAAGAGATTGCATAAACTTAAGAAAATTAGACGAGCAGAACAATTTTTATTTGTGCATATATAAATACTACTACTATAATTATTATTAACTCCAACGACAAAAAGAAGAAGAAGAGGGAATTAATGAGACAAAATAGTATTTATATTTTTTATATATAACTTGGTTGTGAGGTGAGTATTAGGTTCTCTAAAAAAATTTACTGCTGACCCTTCCTTTGTTTTAAATTCTTCAAAGAGACACATCGAAGATATTATGTATTAATAATTTTTGAACAAATCCATATTAAAGAATAAAACACCACTTTTAATTTATTAGTATTTTTATTTATATATTGTTTATCTTACTTGTTTCTATTCAATATGGAAGTTCTAGTTCATCTTAAATTCCTAAACAAATATGAGTGTTCATACGTGTATAACAAATTCTACTTAACTTTGTGTAGTTTACTATGCATATCTCTTCTTTATATATATATATATATATAATTTTTTCTTCTTTTTTTCTAACTTAATTGACAATAAAGATAAAAGAAATTTTGATTATTTAAAAAAGTAATTTATATAGAACTTAATATTAATTTAGAAAATTAATAATTGAAAGTATAATGTATTTAAGTTCGTAAAGAAGATAAGAGAGAATCACTCAAAGCTATTGTGTTTAGTGAAGGAAGAAAAAAGAAGAAAAGTAAATAAAAAAGTAAAAGAGATAAAAAAAAAAGAGAGAGAGAAGGGAGAGGAGAAAAAAAATAAAATATACAAATACTATTATTATAATATTTTTTTTATTAAAAGGTCCAACAGCTAAACTAAATTTAATACATTGAGTAATGTATGAAAACAAGCTAGTGGGCCAAATTCGGTATAATATATTAAAAAAATTCAAAGTAAAGAAAGGAAAAATTGCAAACATACAACGAGATTTCTTTTTATTTACATGTATTAAAAATTTTAAAAGTACAAAAAATATATATATTTAAATTTAAATTATTTAGATTATGACGTAGAAAATAAAATTGATAAAAATATAGATAGTAACTGTTAATAATATTTATTTTCTATTTAAGTTTTCGTTCTTTTTAAAAGGATTGATAATAATTTAAACTAAAACAAATGATTCGAACTCAAGAGATATCAATACATTAGAACAACCCAAAACCTCATGAAAAACACAGAACCATAATTTTTCTGGTCTCTTGAAAGCATAAGAACTGAAACGCGTAACCCTATAAAACATGATTTTCATATGCAACCACAGTAATTGTCCGTTTAGGCATGACCCACCAGCCAAAAAGAATCCATAAGGTATAATAGCTTTTTATATGAATCAGATGACACACTTATATTGCCACAATACTTGTTCATATTAAAGCAAAACTTACATATTTTTTATATTTAGCTGCCAAGTTTACCACGCTATCTTATTTATTTTTCTAAAAAATCAATTCCTTTTTTTTTTTAAATTGTGTTAATACTTTCTCATCGTAGAATTAATTGGAACAACGCTACTTAAATTCATGACCCTTTCAATTTTCTATCAAATATATAGTTTACACTGGTATTATTTTAAATATTAAAAGATCAAATTATTATTTTTTGTTAATAAGCAGTACATGTACCCCAACATGTGTGGAGAAATTAATCACATACTTGTTTTTGAAAAAAACAAAATATAGTTGATTTCACTCAGGTTGTAAAAATCATCGAAGTGTCAATTAATTGATTTAATATATCTTTGTGAAAGAAAAACTTGAACCACTGGTAACTACGATTTAAAAAACTAGACTATAAACAAAATGAAAATATTGTAAAATATAAAAAATGATATATAAGACCACCTTTCTAATTATTCACAGTATAAACTTTTATATTGAAAATATTTTTCATAAGAGTATCTTGGAAGTTAAAGACTAACACATCCACATATTAATATTTAAGGAATTACTTGTTTTTATAGATATTTTATTAAGATCAAATCCTTGACCACATTCTTAAAAAGATATTTTTTTTATCTATTAAGTGTCAATCATGTTCTTTCTCACTTCTCTATTTATCTTTTGAATTAATATATATATATATATATATATATATATATATATATATATATATATATATATATATAGTTATGATATTAAGTTTTATTTTTCATTAAAATATATTAAAATAAATAAATAATATGAAAATTAAAATCTTTAGATGCATTGAAAAAAATCTTAGATCGGACAAAAGAAATTTAAAGGGTAAAGAAATCATTAAAGTGTATAAAAAATAATCTCAAATTTTTCCTGATAATTTCATATATTAAATTATTTAAATATATTGTAGTTTCGGAGAATGATGAATTTTAAGATTATTCTATCTGCTGTATTTTTTGTGATAATTAAAAAATATATAATATTTACTTTTAGTTCCTGAAAATACTTTGCGGATATACTAAAAGTACACCATTTTTTTTTCTTTCAAATATGAAACTAGAAATAAAACAGCACAAAGAGACTAATTTAAAAAATACCACAAATTCTCAAAAACTAAAAATACAGTTAAATTTTAGAAGTAGAAAGTGAGAAATGGGAATGACATGTATAGCCAGTGCATAATCACCAAAGTAGAGAAATAATAAGAAGTTGTTGGGAACTAATTGAAGATGTGACTTTAGTTAAGCCAGGACAATGTTTTATGTAATAAATAGAAGTAAGGGAATTCTACCAATTAAGTAAACATAGAGATAGAAATAATAATTTAACCAAAATAAATAAATAAAAATGGATAGAAAGTGTGCAAAATTTATAATTTTTTTTTAAATTGAGAGAAAAAAAAACAGAGAAAGAGAAAGAAAATAACTTTATTTCTACAATTTACCATTCTTCCCACTCAGTTATTGCATTAAGAGTTGCTAATCTTGGCATGTGACTGATGCAAATTATATCATGGTTGTTAGAGCTTAGTTTTATACCACAATATTCAATTGTCAATAAATTTTAGTATAAAATTAATGAAGGTTAAACTATATGTGGATGATGATGAAATGTTATATATTTTTTTCTTGTTCTATTTTTCAAGCATGTTTGTCATACTTTTTTTTTATATTTAGGAATCAATTATTTAGGAAACAGATTTCCATGTTGAAGAACTAAACAAAGAAACACACAAATCTTAAACCAACCAATCTATATCTAACCTTTTTTTTTATGGATCAAATATATGACTGATTGAAATAAGTCGACAATATTGTCTTTTGTTTTAGTATTTTTACTTAATATTTTTTACATTGGAACTTCATTTTGGATTTTGTTTATCCTCTTTTAAGTGGGGTCATTGACCAGACTCAAAGTCGAATACTTTTTCTCTTCCAATTAAATTTGTTATTCTGTTCATACATAGCATGGAAAAAATGGATCATTTTTTGCCACACTTTTCATATTGGTTTCTGAAAGATGGAAGAACGAAATGTCGCATTAGAGTGTCCAAATCAGTGCTTGGCCCAGAAAAGACTGATCCAGACATCGATAAAGAAAAACCATGTCATGTTACCTTTCGTTATCAGAAATCAATCTCCCAATAAATTAGGCCTCTTTTCTAAAATATGTTTTGTTGTGTTAAAACCAAGGAAACTTTGCCTTTTCAAGCCAATTTAAGCTCTGAATAATAGATAAAGTTATTGAGTTATTGTATTATTGTGGTCAATATAATGATAGGATAAAATAAAAATTGTGTTAAAAATATTATTTTGTTGAAATTATATAAAAATTAAAATTTATTTAAAATTTCATCCATTACTGGTTTGCTAGTTATACATCCTTGAAGAAAGCTACAACACCAATGAAAGAAAGGAAAGAGAAAAGAACATTACCAACAGATTTCATGGACCCACTTTCTGAAATGATCTTGTCTTCTGCAAAAACATCATTAGAGTCACCAAGCCATTTGGGGTGGAAGCAAAATTAATTAAACAAATGGAAGTAAAGTATATAAAAGAAAGACTTTGTGCATGTCATAATAAATCAAGGCACTCACTGCACTCTTTTGCATGGCACAAACACTTCAGCCCTACACCACAGTTGCCTTCAGGCTTTTCACACTCTTTGCAAAGATCTTCCACGTGATTTGGCACATCAAAGGACATCCATGTTCCCAACACATACCCTTCAGCTTCACCGTTTGAGGAGCTTCTGTGCATCCAACCATAATGAGAGCAGTTCAAATGCTTAGGATGAAAACCCTTGTCAACCTTTTGAAGATCTTCAATAACTAGACATGAATTTGGATTTTTCTCTTGCTCTTGAATCGTGGAAGATGTTGAAGCAGCAGGTCCACACCTATGTGACAAGCCTTTGCAATTTCGGATAAATGGTGTGGAATCTATTGTGCTTGAGCAGTTGAAAAGAAGGAGTGAGTTTGGTTCAGGAGGAGAAGGAAAGCCAGCAGTGACAGCCAGAGGAGAAATGTAATGGAGAGAAGAAGAACAAGGGTGAGATATGGTTAGTAATCTAGCATTATAGTCAAGTGAAGAAACTTGGAAAAGTCCAAGAGATGTTCTCAAGTAGAGATTCTGAGATCTGCATATGGTGATGTTACCTAATAGGGATGTAATAGTAGAATTTGGATTCAAGAAAGATGATTGAGTTTTACTATCACTGCAGTAGTTGGTATGATTATGCTGTTCTATAGGAGTACATAGTGTGGTGTGGAAGATGAGCAAATAATAGAGAAGTTGGACTTTGTTGAATGGCTTCATGTTCATCTCTTTTCCCTATAAATGCAACTCATGAGGCTTCAGTCATCAAATTGTGAGTCATGTGGGGCATTTTATCTCTGAGGATAACACTATATAACGATGCATAAAGGTGAAAATGGAGAATCTTCTGCTTTTGAAATCAAGTTCCAAGTTGGCTCTATGTTAATAGCTTAAAAAGAGGTCTTATTGCTTTTGCCATGCCTTTTGACATGGAATACAACTAAGTTGGATTCATGAAGTATTGTTTATCATCAAGCTATGCATGTTCCGTACCATTGATTCTCATTCTCTGCCATGTAAAAGTGGCTTTTCTATTTAGACTTCTTTAGGTAAAGCTAGTGATGATATAATTTTGTGTCTTAGAATTTCTTTTACTTTTATATGGCCCAGAAATTTAATTGATACAAAACATGCTACGATGAAACAAAAACTAAATGGCTATTCGCAATGCCAAATGCTAACTCCTAGAAGTATCAATCAATCTAAGGCAAAAAAGTTCATAATTATAATTCATAATCCATAATACTACGAGTTCAAATTGCACGAGATGTAGTAGTAACAGCTCATGACAGAACTACACATAACGCAACACAAGCAAAAACATAGACTAAACAAATTTGAAGAGGGGAATTTTATTGCTGGAATATTATGTTGAGGATCATGCTGGGGCCTTGACAACATTAGATGGGAAATCCAGCAGCACAATGTTCTCAATGGCTGCTGAAAATGTTGTGGAGAACTCCACATGATTTGGGTGGCTTTGAAATGCAGCAAAATCTTCTTTCTTGTTGAATGTCATTAGGAAGGCATGAGTGAAACCTTGTCTCAGCACATCTAAGCTTTCTATGTCCCTTCCCCTGCTCAAGATAAATGCAATCAAACATTTGAGAAGACTCTATTCACTAAAAGTACATGAGAATATCAGTATCAGAGTCCAAAATAACCAACACTATGCACTATGATTCTTAGATGATTATCAACAGTATCAGGTTTATGTGTATGAAAGAATATTCATTTGAAAGAAAAAAAAAACTATAACTTAGGATACACAAAAAACAGTTCATGAACATTTATATTGTTGTCCAAAGTACAAGGTAACAAAACAGAAAACAAACCATTCAAAGGACTTGACAGCATCAATCTCTGAGACCAACTTCTCCATCCCTTTTGTGAGCTCATCAACTGCCACACCTTCCTTGAACTTAACAATCACAAAGTGTTTGAATTCCCCCATTGCTAGCATGCCCTAAAGCTTGTTCCTTTCAGCGAAATATATATTCCCAATTTGCCTCACGTTCTTGATCTGTTCTTTGTCAGAACCCCATGACTCCTTTCATTGCTATACTAATCAATTTTACCAAAAAAAAAAGTGGTAGGAGACAGCATCCACAGCTGAATCTCAGGAAAGGTACTGATACTTTCACCTTTAGACCCACCAATGCACATCTTCTTTCCATGGCATAGTAAAAATTGTCTGGTGCCATTGTCGTGGCACATGAATGGGGTCCTTGGTGTCATCACCATAGACAAGTTTGAGTGATAATTGGCCTCATTTTGAATCACAGAACATCATGATTATACATGGAACAACTTTTCTTTCTTTACTAGCTTTTTCTTTTGTGCTATATATGTGTGCAGAAAAGTGGTGATAGAGAGCCTCAACTTTTCTCCATGTCCTTAGCATGTGCACCGGCTACGTAAATTATTGCCCTTGGATCGACATGCTATTTTTCTACTTCACTTTTACAAATTTCACTGTCTTCAGTTTAACTTCTTCGAACAGAGTTACATCTTAAATTCATTGTAAGAAATTTAAATTGTTATACAAAATTATTTTTAATTTATTCATCATTTTTTTAAATATTGAAGCTTCATCAAAACATAGATAGAAAGAGATACAAAGTCCGGAAAATTTTCCAGTTTCTCATGACATTATACATATATATTAAGGAGTGAAATTCTTTACAACTGGCTTCAATCACACCCTCGTTTATTGAAATGACAACTTTAGTTCTATTATTAGAGTCTAAGAATTCTTGTAACCTATTGTTAGATTTAATCAAGTTTAACCATTAAAGTTTTGACGGTTAAATATGATTTTGTTTTTAATATTTAGCCTTTTTTTAGATTTACAATATTTAGCTATAACTTATGTTTTAATCATTTAAGTTTACTTAGAATGATTTAAGAATGAATTTTTAATTTAGTAGTATTTTTCTATTAATTTATTGATCTTACATATTATTGTATGCTAGTAATGTATAGTGTAGTATATACTTCACATATAAAGATATAAAGAACATGTCGCATTATATATAATCTTAACCGTAACAAATATTATGTTGACAACTCAGCTTCATAGTGAATAATAGAAGTTTATATCCTTATTTATTGATATCTCGCTTTTATATTTAAAAAAATATAATTCAATTTTAACAATTTTAAAATTGATAAAAGTATTATATCAGATTAATTTATTTAATAAATATTTTTGAAAATTTGTGCAATACCTTTTTGGAAAAAGAATGAGGAAGCGTGGATAAATGCACAATATCTAAAAATTGGCTGGAGATGGAAGTAGTAAAAGGCAAATGCTAACTGTACTATACCATTTTGTAAGTTGCAACATACCAACCACTGTGAATTGTCAAAAATATCCTTACGTATTTATATTTAAAGGATAGAGTTTTCTCCTCCTTTACCGTGACTTTCTCGTCTTTCGGATTATTGGTGTGCGAGTTGAAATTATAATGGTCTCAGAATAAAGAGGAGTTGAGTTTAGTAAACATGTGAGGTGTAATTAGAAATGTGAAATTCCTTTCTTGTTTTCATAATTTAACAACTTCTTTCATTCTCTTTTGTTTCTCCTTTTTCTTTCTCTCCAACTTCAAAGTCCTAAATTCTCATTTCTCTCCCTTTCTGATTTCCAAGTTACAAACTAACTAACAGATAGAAATTAATAAGTATTTCTTTTCCTTTCTCCTTTATTTAAATATTGCCCTTTATAGCTTATTCGTGCTTAGAAGAATTTGAAAAAGGGGTGTTTGAATTTTAAGCTTGGATTGAGGTGTTCTATAACTAGGATTGGAGTTTTTGAAATGATCAAAAAGTTTTTTTAGTCTTTTTAATTCTTTGTCTTCTTTAACCTTTATTTTTTACGATACAAGGAAAAGTTAAAGAAAGAGAAATTAAATTTATTTCGATTTCATTTTAGCTTATAGTTAATTTTTATTTATTTTTTATTTTTTGTATTGGCGTGATACCTTTTGCATTAAAATTTTTTTAATTTGTTAAATTTAAGAGATTAAAAAGGAATGGCTACCAATCTACTCTTTTAAATTAAAATAAAAATAAATTCAAAGAATAAATTCTTTTATTGAATTGTTCGATATAAATATGGAATAGTATTTTAATTTAAATGATGAATATTTACAAATTAAATTCTAATGATTAGTTTTCACTGAATAATCTAATATAAAAGTAACAATCTTTTCAATTAGAGATGTTAATTGATCCGTTAAAAGACCTAAAAAATTTACATGATTAAACATTTTTTTAATATATACATATACAAAAACGGGAGATGATGTCCCATTTTACCGCTCTTACTAAAATTCTTGATTTTGAGACTTGTCTTATTATTTTAATTTGGCGAACTATGGTCAAGTGTAATTTTAGAATTAGACTTAATCTTTACTAGTATTTAATGACTTAGAATTTGAAAAATTATGTGAAAATATGTAATATTTTAATATAGTGAATTTTTAAACATGGTGTGAGAGTTTTTTTTATTGCATTTAGCTTATTAGATCAAATAATTTTGGATTACTGATAAATTGTGTGCAAAAATTATTTTAAAGATCTTGCTCAAAATAGAACAATGATCTAATTCAAACGACGATTTCTTTATAAAGAAAAATGAAGATTTTTGTTAAAAGAATATTGATTGCGTGAACATACATTATTCAAACAATATTCGTCTGGATTAAGGAGGTGGTGTCTCTTTATCTAAGTTGGTTTTAAATTATCTAAAAGTTGTGTTGTACAATTTCAATTCCCTTATTTAATATAGTATTATTATGAATTAAAAATATATTTTATGAGATGTAAATGGATAAATGTGTGGAATGTTTATGCAATTAAATTAAATTACTAAAATTAGTGGACAGAAAATAATTGCCATGAAAATAATTTATTATTGTATAAGTATTGGGTTATGTAATGTATAGTTTGAAATATTTCAATATCCAAACTTTATTATGTAATGTATATATATATATATATATATATGGATCCTAAGTATTGATTTTCAATATGTACACTCTCATTAATTCATATATATAATAAATTATGTATATTTTATATTATTTAAATTAATTATAATAAATTGTTACATTATCTTATCAGCAAAATGTGCGTTAATCAACTAAATCAACAAGATCTTCATTCAACGGTGGGTACAATTTTATATTTCTGTAGTTTTTTCAAATAATTATTTTATTTATCCTTGTAAAAATGAGATAGTCATTTAGGAGTATATATATGGATATATTAAAATGTGATATAATCGTTTCTTTCAAATTTTAATTATTTTTTTATTATTAACATAATTTAGATATCTTAATTAAAAATTTTAGGTCTATTAAAAAAATCAATTTATAATATATTAAATAAGTGTAGAATTTACTTTATAACTCAATTTTGTAAAATTAAATTAGATTTAAAATATAATTCTTTATATAGTATTAAAATTTATTATAACAAAATTTAACGATTTATCATTATTGAGTCGATATTAAATTATTAAATATTTAATTTTACATATTAAAAAGATAATCTTAATATATAAAGGAAATATTGAAAAATTTATATTAATTAAAAATAAAATTAATTCATAATATATTAATAGATACAAACTTTTATTTTAAAAACTGATTTTTGTAAGATTAAATTAATTTTATAATTTACTCTTTAAGATCCACCTCTGATAAAATTTAATATCATAAAAATTGTTATATATTGATGATTGATCGAGATATATTATCGCAATTAAGCTTTTGAAACTCAAAACATCAACTATTGGTTAGAGCAAATATCATCACTTACATACTGATACTAATGCATCATTAATAAAAATTTCAATAAGATACAAAATTGATACCCAACTCTCCATCAACACTACACTACAAAAGGAGAAAGAAATATCGTGTGGAAATTAACGTTGTATAATACCAATCTATGAAATAAATTATAAAAAAAACAACAACATGATGAGTGATAAAAAAAAAATTAGGACAAAACAGAAAAATTTATCTTACCTTCTCAACAAAAATATCGAGCCATATTTTTCTGTGTTAAACAATAGTCTGGTTAAGCGGGCACAACTAACATAATTAGCAAATTATTCTAAATAAATTTATTTGCAGTGAAATTAAATTATGCGAAATTTAAGTGTGGAGTTGGTATTTACACAAGAAAAAGAATTAGAAAATAATAAACACTAAATTTTTTACTTAATCTTCTAAACTTCTGTTAAAAAATAATGATTAACATATTAAGATAATGAATCATTAAATGACTCATTTAATGAACTATCAAAGTATGATTATGTGAATGAACTTTACCATTTAAGTTTGCCAAAGGTAACTTTCCAATAAACTTTGTAATTGGAGCCGACACTGAGGAGAATTAAACAATATACTTTTTTTTACTTTTTACTTTTTACTTTTTACTTTTTAATGAGATAAGCTTCAACAAAATCAAACTTGGTCAAACTGGTAAAGTGTCTTTGTTCAGTTCATGTCACTTCCTGAAAATGGCTTTTCGGTGCACATCATTGCCATCTGTTTATTTTGTTTCATTGTGATTGATTTTTACCAAAATAAAATGTGATACATCTTATATGGGATTATAGGAAGGGGGGGCTTCAGGTTTTGGACGGAAAAAAATTCAAATCGATCTTATTTTTATTGAATATGGTGTTCATATATTAATACTTTTTAATTGGTTTAAGAAAATTATCACAAGGTTTAAAAGTTTTTTTACTGATTCAATTTAATTTCTTAAATTAAAATTTAAAATATCTACTAAAAGCAAGTTGAATTCGAAGAACATGATTTCGATTTTTTTTAATTAATTTAAATTAAAAAATATTAAGAATTTAAATATAAGAAAGTTAAATATAGTAGAAAAAATTATAAATTCATTATTGTAAGATTTTAAATTAAAAGATGATATCAATCCTTTATATAAATTTCACTAATAACTTATTCATATTATTTTGTTTAACAAATTTTCTTTATATATCTTAACACAAGTTTATTTCAAAAAGAAATTCATAAACATTTATTCAAACACAATATGAGATTCTTGGATGCAGGTGTAAACAATGTGAAAATTGTGGCGGTGAAGAAGAGGCAAGAACAGTGATAATCAAGGTTTTAAAAATTGGAGTACCATAATTTTTTCTACATTTTTTTATGACAACTTCTTGTGTGAGGGAAAGAAAGAATGAAAGAAAGAAGATAAAAAAATCAAAAAATTAATATCTAAAGTTTTTTAAAGTTATTTTAATCTCTAGAATAAATTATTTAAAGTCTCATCTATTTACGACACCCCATCTCTAATTTTCTTCTAATTGTTGAGGAACATGAAGGTGGACAAGTTTTATATATGACCTATGGCGAAAAGCTATTACATTTATTTCATTCATACAAGGATCTTGTGTGCCCTTTGCAAAATTTCTAAAAGATGATGTTAATTATTCTAATTGAAGAAATTTCATGATAAAATAAATAAAATTTAAATTTGGTCTTATAAGAAATTTCTTTATCTTCCAGTTCCTGGACCCAGGGCCTCCGGGTACCCCAATTGTAACCACATGGGCATGGAGTCCCATCTGCATTAATTTCGAGATTACGATGATCTTAGTAACATTTATGTAAAAAAATAAAAGAGTCATTTAAGCACAATGGACGAATATAAATAAATAAAAAAATCCCTTAAAAATTACAAGAAAAGAATGTAGTAATAAATATAAATTCTTTAAAATATTTTTATTATTAATATTTAGTGATAATAACTGGTAGGAGAATATGGTTGACTTGATGACAGGTAATTGGAGACGTTGACTAGAGAAAGATGTCAAAAGCCTACACACTCACGGCAAATGTCAATGGCACACGTGGAGTCAAATTGGTAAGCAACTAAAATGGGACCACTTAGGGAAAATATTTTTTTTAGTGTTCAAATTATTTTTTTACTTATGAACACATTTTTTGAAAGAAAATAGTGTCTTTTTCTTTTAAAAGAAACCTTTTATTTAA